>CEUJ01071699.1_pt1 | contig 18262 bp, 17 predicted proteins | sample 361531 | NCBI WGS metagenome assembly CEUJ01 (sample SAMEA2622842, study PRJEB7988) | marine metagenome | biome: marine biome (ENVO:00000447); feature: marine epipelagic mixed layer (ENVO:xxxxxxxxx); material: "saline water (ENVO:00002010), including plankton (ENVO:xxxxxxxx)" | depth 140 m | reverse complement strand
AATACTTTTTTTTTTTTAATAATATCAAAAAAGCTTAAAAAATATTTTGCGAAAGGGTAATACATAATTAATTATTTCATAATTGTGAAATTTATATTAATATCTAACAATTTTAATATCAAAATATGTCATTAGTAAGTGTAATAATACCTTATTATAAAAAAATACATCATATAAGTGAAACTTTAAATTCCGTTTTAAATCAAACATTTCAAAACTTTGAAATAATATTGATATATGACGATATAAATGATGATGATTTGAAAATAATAAATAGTAAATTTAAAGAAAATCCAAAAATTAAAATTATTAAAAATTTAAAAAATTTAGGTGCTGGCTTATCCAGAAATATCGGTATTAAAAATTCGTCATCAGAATTTATTGCCTTTTTAGATGCTGATGATTTTTGGCATCATAAAAAACTTGAAAAACAAATAAAGTTCATGAGAGAAAATAATTATGATTTTACATTTTGTAATTATATTAAAAGGTTTAATAATAAAGAACTTCTGGTGAAGTCTTATAAAAAAAAACTAGAATTTCATGACCTTCTATTAGATTGTAAAATAGGATTATCTACAGTGATATTAAAAAAACAAATAATCAAAGATGAATTATTTCCATCGTTAAAAACAAAAGAAGATTATAATGCCTGGTTAAAACTTACTAAAGACAATTTCTTTGCATATAATTTTCCAGAAACATTGGTGACTTGGGTCTATTCTAATAATTCATTATCAGCTAGTTTTATTCAAAAATTAAAAGATGGTTTTAATGTTTATTATAAATACCAAAAGTTTAGTTTAATTAAATCGATTTTTTTTCTTTTGTTACTATCTTTTAATTCTTTAAAGAGAAAGTTTTGATAGTTTTTTATTTATAGTAAAAAATATTAAAATATAAAAAAAAATATTTAAAATTAATATAAAAATCAAAACCGTAGAATTATATTTATACTGAATTGATAGCAAAAAACAAAATAAGTTATACGTATTAATTGAAAGTGTTGTAAATAAGTGAACTGCAAAATTACTTAAGCTAGTTAAATTTTTTTTTACATATCTAAAAATTAATTGATGCAGATGATTTGTATCAGGTTTGTAAGTTTTGTTATTATTTGTGATCCTTCTAATCATAGAAAATAGCAATTCAAAACATGGATACCAAAGAAAAATTATAATAAGATATGGGGAAATTGATGTATTTTTTGAAGCAAAATTTATCAAAAACGTCCCAGTAAAAATTGACAAAAGATATGATCCTGAGTCACCTAAATAAAGATATCCGGAAAAATTGATTATTAGAAGAATGGTTAAACAAAGAATTAATATTGATACGAGTTCCTTATCAAAAAAAAAGTTTTGAAAAAAAGTGTATAAAATCAAATAAATTATAATATGATAAAGAATAACTAAACCATTAATACCATCTACAAAATTTGTTCCATTAACTAGTATTGTTAAACAAAATGTTACAAAAATAATATTTAAAAAATTATTTTTTAGTAGATCATCAAAAAAATTGAAATTTGTTCTTTCTATTTCAATATTTAAAATTTGTACAAAACAAATTATAGTAACTATTTGTAAAAAAAATCTTAAACTAACACTATTCATTTTCTTTAAATCTGATAAAAACCCTATAAAAAAAATAACTATACAAAAACAAATAAAAAAAATATTTTCCCTAAAAAAAATATAATAATAGATAAATAATAAAGAAAGCAGAGGTCCACCTAAAAGATGGCTTTTATACTTCGATGTATATTTTTTATGTTTTTCTGATTTATTATCGATTAATAAATTAAACTTTTTACAAATTAAAACTGAAATTAAAGAAACAACGAAAAAAAGTATTGGCAATTTGATTAACATTTCAGCGGAAATTAAACCATTTTTTTTAATTAATAAATTATATATACATTAAAATAACTCACTAATGAAAATAAATTTAAAAAAAATTAACATTCCAGTTAAAATTAATAAAAAAAAACATTTTGATAATAGGGGGTATTTCCAAGAAATTTATCTGAAAAAACAAATAAATTTAAATATTAAATTTACTGCGATTGCTAAGTCAAAAAAAAATGTAATAAGAGGCTTGCATTTTCAACTTAAAAATCAACAAACTAAACTAATACATGTTGTTGAAGGAAAAATTTTAGATGTTGTAATTAACCTAAAAAAAAATTCAAAAAACTTTGGTAAAATTTCAAAATTTATTTTAAATGAGGGAGATATATTATTTATTCCAAAACATTATGGTCATGGTTATGAATGTTTAAGCAAAAATTGTACTATTTTATACCACCTAGAAAAATATAGGGATAGTAAAAATGAGGGGGGTATATCATTTGACGATAAAAAAATAATTAAAAATTGGATCACAAAAAAACCAATTCTATCAAAAAGAGATAGATCTTCATTAAATTTTCTTGAGTTTAAAAGTAAATATAAAACCTTAAAATGAAAAAAGTTAAATTTACAAATCTTTATAAACTTCTTAAAAATAAATCTCAAATAATCAAAAAAATTAATTTTTTGATTAAACATTCAAAATTTATTGGAGGTGACGAAGTAAAAAATTTTGAAAAAAAATTTGCTAAATTCACAAAATCAAAATATTGTATTACTGTAGCTAACGGAACCGATGCTCTAGAAATTGCATTAAATTCATTGAAACTAAAAAAAGGATCTGAAGTTATATTGCCTGCAAATACTTGGATTTCAACTGCTGAGTCAATTATGACAAACGGATTAAAACCAATTTTCTGTGATATAAATTTAGATGATTACTCAATATGTTTAAAAGATCTTAAAAAAAAAATTTCAAAACGAACTAAAGCAATTATAGCTGTTCACTTATACGGCAATCCTACGAATATTTTTGAAATAAAAAAAATAATAAAAAACAAAAATATTAAAATTGTTGAGGACTGTGCACAAGCTCACGGAACTAGTTTGGGGAAAAAACATGTTGGTACATTTGGTGATGTTGGAACATTTAGTTTTTTTCCTGGTAAAAATTTAGGGGGTTTTGGTGATGGTGGTGCAATAGTCACAAAAAATAGGAGAATATGGGATTTTTGCTTAAGGGCTAGAAACCATGGGGCATTAAAAAAGTATGATCATAAATTTTCAGGAAGAAACTCAAGATTAGACACAATTAATGCCGCAGTTCTAAATATAAAACTAAAGTCCTATTTGCAAGTTATTAAAAAAAGAAATGAATTATCTAAAATTTATTTTCAGAAGTTTAAAGTAATAGACGATATAAAGTCATTTAAACTTGATAAAAAAAATACACATTCTTTTCATCAATTTGTAATTAGAACAAAATATAGAAACAAATTAGCAACTTATCTAAAAATGAATAATATACAAACAATGGTTCATTACCCGTATATGCTTAATGAGTTAAAATTTTTTAACAAAATGAAATTGAGAAATGCTAAAAATCTAGGAAAAAAAATTTTAAGTTTACCAATATCTGAGGAACATTCAAAAAATGAAATTTTATACGTTGCAGAAAAAGTACAAAAGTTTTTTAAAATGTTAAGAAAATAAAATAAATGAAAAAAAAAATTCTAATTACTGGGTCGAAGAGCAAATTTTGCAAACTTCTTAAAGAAAAACTTTATGGCAAACACATTTTTTATACATCAAAAAAAGACCTAAATATTTTAAATATCAACTCGATAGAAAATAAAGTAAAAAAAGTTAAACCAAAAATTATTATTCATATTGCTGGATTATCTCGACCAATGGTAAAACACGATAGAAATATTTCAGAAAGTATTGATAAAAATATCATCGGAACATGTAACATAGTTAAAATCTCAGAAAAATATAATATTAAATTAATTTATTTTTCTACAAACTATGTTTATCAAGGAACTAAAGGAAATTATAAGGAAACTGATCCTGTTCTTCCCGTAAATAATTATGCTTGGTCTAAACTTGGGGGTGAATGTGCTGTTCAAATGTACAGTAACTCTCTTATTTTAAGACTGTGTATCACTGAAAAACCATTCATTCATAAAGGAGCATTCAGTGATGCAATATCAAGTTTTATTTATATTGATGATGTGGTTTCAAATTTTAAAAAATTAATTAATTTGAAAGGTATCATAAATGTTGGAGGAAAAAGATCTAGTATTTATAATTTTGTGAAAAAAGAAAGGACAAATATAAAACCAATTAAACGTGGAAAATACAAGTTTCCAAAAGACTCTTCAATAAATATCAAAAAATACAAAAAAATTATTATGTAATTTTATAATTTAAATTAATAATTTTTAATATTCTTTTTTTTTTTCGCCCAATTTACTAAGTTCTTTAAACCGTCATCAATATTTGTATAATTGTAAAACTTTGTTTTTTTCCTAATTTTATTATTACATCCATGGGTTTTATAAACATCAGCTTTTAATTTTTTTCTTTTTTTTATAATTGGTTTTCCAAATTCTTTTATTAATTTTCTTAAAATATACTTTATATTTACAGGTCTTCCTGAGCAGACATTATATATTTCATGTTTTTTTTTTAATTTCTTAAACAAGAGAATTTTTAAATTTTTAATTGCATCATTTATATATGTAAAATCTCTGTAATGATTACCAAAATTATTTAGATAAAATTTTTTTTTTCTTCTAATTGAAGATATAAATTTTAATATTAACATATCTGGCCTTCCCCATTCACCATAGATTGTAAAAAATCTTAAACCCACAAATTTAATTTTATAATAATTGCTATATATTTCTGCAATTTCCTCATTATTTTTTTTACTAAGTGAGTAAGTATTTGTTGGATGGATAACTTGATTTTCTTTTAGTGGAAAATTTTTTTTTTCCCCATAAACAGAGCTTGAGGAGGCATAAAAAAATTTTGTGATATTATATATTCTTGCTAGCTCAATTAAGTTACAAAAACCAAGAATATTTGACTTTATATACTCTCTTGGATTTTCTATTGAGTATCTTACACCTGCTTGGGCTGCTAAATTAAAAATTATATCAAATTTGTTTCTAGTAAATATTTTTTTTATATTTTTATAATTTGAAATATCTTTTTTATAAAACTTAAAATTTTTATTTTTTTTCAAAATAGATAAGCGCGATTTTTTTATAATAGGTGAATAATAATTGTTTATATTATCGATTCCAACTATCTTAATATTTTTGTTGACTAAGTTTTTACATAAATGAAATCCTATAAAACCTGCACAACCTGTAACTAAAATTTTCATTTTATAATTTTTTTAAAATGTTTAAAAAACTTAAATAATGCTATTATTATTATAATTAAAATATTCTGTTTATTATTATATCTAATTTTAAGCTCCTCAAAGAATAATTTTCTATAACTTATTTTGCTTGAAAACCCTCCTCTTCTAAATATTCCCACTATCTCATTTTTTTTTGTAGCAATACCTGTCATTTTTTTTAATATAATCATTCTGTAAAAGTAATCATAATCTGCATGGTATTTATATTTAATATTATATAATCCTACCTTTTTAGCTGAAGATCTTTTGATAAAAAATCCAGTTGAATGGCTAGTGTAAAAACCCCATGAGTAAGTAATTTTTTTTGGATTATATCCGTGTAATACCCCCCAATGTTTTTTTACACTGCCAAATATAAAATCTTTTTGTGGAAATTTAATTATATATTTTTTAATTATTTCCAATGCTTTTTTTGTATACCTGTCGTCAGAATTTAAAATTCCAATATACTTGCCTTTAGCTAATAACATTCCTTTATTAAATGCATCATAAATACCTTTATCTTTTTGGCTAACCCAATAAGAAATTTTATTATTGTATTTTTTTATGATCTTTAATGTATTGTCAGTTGATCTCCCATCAATAAGAATGTACTCGTAATCTTTTATTTTTTGATTAAGAAGACTTTGTATTGCGGTCTCTAAATGTTTTTCTTGATTTAAAACGACAGTAATTATTGTGAAAAGAGGTTTTTTTTTAATTTGCTTTACAAGATTTTTTCCACCCTCTAAATCATGATTATTTAATCTAATTTTATATGCATTTCTCATTTTTTTCATATAAATCTATTTCTAAATTTATTTAAATAATAGTATAAAATCTTAAATTTGATATCCATTTATTGATTATGTTTAATTTTAAAAAAGTTATACAACATTTTGATAAAAAGTCTGAAAAATATGACTTGAGTAGTAAAACCTTGCCATGGTCTTTAATAAGATATTTTGAGTCAAATATTATATTAAAATTAGTTGGCAAAATAAAAAATAAAGAAATTTTGGATGTTGGAAGCGGCTCAGGATACTACTCAAAAATAATGATAAAGAATAAAGCAAAAATAGTTTTTGCTTTAGACGCATCTCAAAAAATGCTTAATCAAATTCAAGATAAAAAAGTAAAAAAAATTTGTCAAAATGCAGAAAATTTTTTAATTAAAAAAAAATTCGAAGTAATTATTTGTGCGGGTTTATTAGAATTTGTAAATTCACCTCAAAAAGTTTTAAAAAATATAAGAAGAGTTTCTAGAACAAACAGCAAGTTAATAATATTGTATCCATCTAATAATTTTTTAGCAAAAATTTATAAATTTTATCACTTTAGAAATGGAGTTAAAATAATACTATTTGATGACGACAGAATAAAAAATATTTTCAAAAAGACTGGTTGGAAAATTTTAAAATCTAAAAATGTTTTTTTCTCAAATATAATGTTACTAAAGCCAATATAAATATGAAAAAAATACTTTTTTTGGTTAATGGCTTAGGATTGGGTAATTCGATAAGAATTTTTTCTATAATACAAAGATTAAAAAAAGAAAATGCAGAGTTATATGTAGTCACCTCGGGAAACGGAAAGTGGTTCTATAGCAATCTAAAAGAGATAAAAGAGTTATTCTATATTAATGAAATACATTATGGAGCAAAAAACGACAGAATTAGTATAACTAATACTTTAAAATCTATTATTGGTACTTTTAAAATAATCAAAAAAAATTCAGATAAACTCAATACGATTATTAATAAAATAAAACCTAATGTAATAGTAACAGATTCGGTTTATATGTTTCCAAGTATAAAAAGGTTTGAAATACCAATAATTGGTATAAATAATGCTGATCTTACAGTTGATTGCTTTAAAAAATTCAGAAATAAGCCTAATTCAATTTTAGGTCAATATTATTTTATCGAACAATTAGATTATTTATATCATAAAATAATTCCTGATTTAATTATCAGTCCATGTTTTTTAAGTGAAGATATAAAAGATAATAGCCTAAGAAAAAAAATTAAACGAGTTGGTCCAATCGTCAGATTAAATATTAAGAAAAGAATTAAAAAAAATAATAGAAGAGGAGCTATCATGCTCAGTGGATCAAATTTTGGGGTTAATGTGAACTTAAAAAATAAAAATCAGCCTTACAATTTAGATATAATTGGTAGGTCAAAACCACAAAACTGGCAACATAAAGAAGGAATTACTTTTCATGGAAAAATTAAAGACAATATTGCGTTATTAAATAGTATTGATTTTTGTGTAGTAAATGGAGGTTATAGTGCTTTAAGCGAGTTATTTTGGGCAGAAATTCCAATGATTGTAGTTCCAGTTCCCAATCATTCTGAGCAATGGACAAATGCAAAACAAATTGTTAATGCTGGTTGTGGTATCCTTGGTCATGAAGAGAATTATGAAGATTTAATTCATGAATTAAACAATAATTTTGAAAAATATGAATCTAGTTACGATAGGCTAAAAATTGATGATCATGGCGCTGATAATGCTGCAAAGATTATAATTAATATTTAAATTTTGTTATAGTTTTTTTAATATTTTATTTTTTTTTTTAAGAATATTAAGAAAATCATTGCTTAACAAAAAATTATATTCCATATCTCGAGTTATAGTAACGCTATCTAAGTTAGATAAAATTTCATCGCTATAGCCTGGATGAACCATTAAAACATGATTTTTACCAGATTGTTTTATAAATTTAATAAATAATTCCTCAAAGTTTGCCTTAGAAGAAAAATTATAAATCCCTGAAAATCCATCGTTTGTTTTAATTGAGTTTTTTTTAACCAAGTATTTAAATCTTTTACCAAAAATAGATATCATATAAGCTTTAAAAATTGAGACATTTCTATTAATAATTTTATTTAGTTTTTCGTGTGTATTTCTGACCCATATTTTTTCAACTAACTTTCTTTTTTTAATTACATCAATCAAGCATTCTCTAATTAATGGAAATTGATGGACATGGTGGTGACCATCAATAAAATTTGGGTCAAATCCTAAGTATTTTTTGAAATTTTGAATTTGCAAGTCTATTTCATCAAATATTTGCTTTTTATCAATTTTTTTTTGTAAACATTTTATTAAAAGCGACAAATTCGATGGCATCTTTCCATTTACATTTAAAATATACTTTTTACTCAAAGGTTTAAAATCTGTTAATGTTAAATGTAATCCAATGCCAATTTCATTTTTAAAAGATTTAAGTTTTTTTGCATCCTTTTTGAAATTTTCTGTTAGAACAATACAGCTGGTTTCGGTCAATCTCTTATTTGATATTAGTTTTATTATTGCTTTGTTTACATTATGTGTAATACCATAGTCATCTGCACAAATAGAGAGGCTAAATTTTTGACTCATAATTATTTGTATTCTTCTATCTCAAATGTAGATACAAACGTACCGAAACTCATTTTTTTATTTCTATAATTAAATGTCGGTTTATCTAAATATTTTTTTATTAAATTTGATATCTTTTGAGTCTTATAATACCTGGGCACGTATTTATCTGTTTTCCTTCCGTAAGATAAAAATACATAAAGTTTATGAAGTAATTGAGGAAAGGAATTTCTATCCTCTGAAATTGAATGAAGATTTTCTGAGTTTCTAGAAATATAAAACATATGATCTAATTCATCATCATCTAACCAATCAGTCGTTCCTAAAGAAAAAATGTAATCAGCATCTATATCTTTCATTTCTTTGATTGCTTTTGCAAAAAAAGCAGCCCTATCATTTATTTTTTTTTCTTTAGAGATATGTATAGCTCTAGAAATAGCTTTTTCGGATATATCGTAACCTATATAAGATTTTGCACCGCTGTTAATAATTTTTTCAGCAAGAAAACCAGACCCACATCCTAGTTCAACAATTTTTTTGTCCTTCAGCAAAGGTTTTAAAATTTTAAATGCTGTATTTAATCTATAAATTAGGGTTTTATTGGTCCTGTTAACAAAATTTTCAAAAATATTAAAGTTTGTTGTATCTCTTTTGTATCTTATATCTTCCCAACCAATTATCTTATCTTCCCAAAATTGTTTTTTGTCAATTGGCATAACTATTCAATTTTAAAATTATTATCAATTAAAAAATCTAAATTTTTAATCTTAATATTACTAAATTTTTCACTCAATGTTTCAACATAAAAATTAACTTTGTAATAACCTTTTGGAGGTTTGTTTATAACTATTCTCCAAGGGGTTTTAAAATTTTCATGTCCTAATTTCCCATCTAAAACTTTAAATATATATTTCTTTTGAGAAAACTTTTCAGTGAAAATTATTTTTGAATTAAAAAAAATTGTGGAGTCCCAATAACCATTTAAAAAAGTATCGCTATTTCTGAGTCTTTTTGAGATAATATTTGTAATAAGATCACTATTTTTTTGATCTATTTCAATCATAATATTTATTGGAAAAATCATGTTGGGTTCTTTGACCTTTAAAAAATAATTAGTTCTGTCAGAAATAACTTCTTTAAAAGAAAAATTCGATTTTTTATTTAATAAATATTTTAACGATTTTTTTTCATCTACGGTCAAAACATAATCATTTAGAATACCCTTTAAACAATCTCCTATAAATGGTTTATATTCAATAATAGAAAATTTATTAAAAAAATTAACTTTTAAAATATATACTTTATATCCAAATAACGTATTACCATTTAAGTTATTATCAATTGTTTCACGAAACTTTTTTTTATTTGAGGGACTATCATCTAATACAACTAAAAAACAGTTTTTAAATACAGAGCTGTTTTTATCTTCAAAATTATTATCAATATAATATTGAAAGCTAGGTTTTGATAATGCTTCAAATTTACCCTTATCTAATGATGCGAAAGAAACCTTTTTATAAAAATCATTTTTATTAAGATTATAATCTTTTTTTAAAACACTTATTGCACTTACTTTATTATTATAATTGTATTTAAAATTATTATTTTTGTTTTTATCAATTGTATTTATAAATAAAATTAGTTTGATTGTAATTACTAGCAAAAGAAAAAGTTTAAATATGTTTTCAAATTTTTTATTTTTTTTTGCAAAATTAAGTAAAACAGATACTGAAAAAGCTAAAATAATTGAATGTATTGGTATAAGTGAGAGAGAATACCTGTTCGAACCTCCTACTACTACATTAAAATTTCCATAGGCAAAAAAGTAACCTATTGTTGAACATAAAATTATTAAAATAAAAATAAAATATAAACTTCCAACTAATTTTAAATTGTAATTAATTCCTGATAAGCTAATTTTATTTTTAAATAAAACATAATTACTTAAAACAAAAATTGGTATTGATATTGAAAAAAAAATAATCTGCTCGGTTTCTATATTTTTTGAATTTATGAGGATTAAAACCAAAAATAAAATTAAAATTTCTTGAACATAATATTTTTTACTAATCAAATTTTTGAATATTTTATTTTTGAAAAAAATAAAAGAAAAAACAAATACAGTTAATAATAATATGGCTGATAATAATATTTCAATTGTAAAATTTGGAGATAATTGCAAAATTTTATTTTCAACTTTGAAAAAAAAGTTATAAAAAAAACTCAAATATCTATTTTCATTAATTAGTTGACCTATAAGAAAATAGTCATTTTCTTTAGGATTTACTAACGTGTAATGCAGGTTCAATAAATATGGGAAATAAGCAATTGTAAATGAGAAAACAAAAGTAAAACACAATCCTAATAAACTTTTTAATTTAAAAAAAAAAGTAAGCAGTATGTAAGGTATTAAATAAACTAAATATGATACATGAAATTGTGCAGCAAAAAAAATAAATAGCAGTGACAAAAACAAGCAAAATTTATTACTTTGATTTGAAATAAATTTAAAAAAAAAAGTAAGAGATAATATTGCAAAAAGAAAACCAGTAGATGGATTCCAAAATTTTCCCATCTGATATACAAAAACGCCTGATGTTAAAAAAAAAAATAAAAAAATTGATACACCTGTAAAACCTAGCCATTTAAAATTGAAATTAATTAAGAAAAAAATTGATACTACTGTGAGAAATAATATTATATAGTTTATTACATTTAGATTTTCTGAAAGAAAAAGTAATAAACTTAAATAATAATAATTAAAACCGCCTGGAATCCTCGCTCCATATTGCATTCCAAAATCAGCCCCGTACACCTCAAAAGATTGCAGAATTCTGCTAGATCTAATTAAATCCCTGTCACCAAATATATCGATGATAAAATTATTTGTATTAACTAGTAAAAATATAATTACTAAAGAAAGTATAGCTAAAAAATAAAGCTGGAAAAAATTTTTTTTAATTAGATTTAATTTATCAATTATTATCATTTTAATATTTGTATTTATAACTGCAAAATAATAGTTATCATAATATATTCAAAAATTATAAAACTGATAATTATTAATAAATCTATGAAAACTAATATCTTAAAAAACAAAAACCACGAAATTGAATTTTTAAGAGCAATATCAGTTTTATTTGTAGTATTTTTTCATTTCAACTTATTTAATTTAGACGGCGGCTTTGTTGGTGTGGATATTTTTTTTGTAATTAGCGGTTATTTAATTACATCAATTATTCTACAAACAAGAAACTTTAACTTATATGAATTTTACCTCAAAAGATTAAGAAGACTATTACCAATTATTCTTCTTACAGTATTAATCAGTATTGTTGTTGGATTATTTATATTGTCTCCAATTCATCTAAAGAGATTAATGACATCTTCTTTGTATTCAATATTTGGCATATCAAATTTTCTTTTTTTTTCTGAGGCAGGATACTTTGACCATGAAAAGCTTTTTAAACCCCTTTTACATACCTGGTCACTAGCTGTCGAAATTCAATTTTATTTTATTTGGCCTATAATAATTTTATTAGCTAAAAATTTATATAAACGAAATATTGTATACATACTATTATTAATTTTTATTTCCTCTATTTTACTTTCAGTACTTTACTCACCTAGGGCAGATTCTTTCTTTTACTTTACTGGTTTTCGTATTTATGAATTTGCTGTTGGATCTATATTATTTTTTGTCCTTCCCAAAACATGCCCTAAAAGAAGTTTTATTTATTTTTTTCTTGGTTTAAGTGTAATTTTTTTTTCGGCATTCTTTTTTAATAGCAATTTTAGTTTTCCAGGCGTGTATGCTTTGGTGCCATGTTCTGGTGCAGCATTAGTTATTTACTCAAGGTATTCTGAAACAAAAAATTTCGGCAAATATTTAAAACATAATATCATTCAATTCCTAGGGTCAAAAAGCTACACCATTTATATGCTCCATTGGCCTTTTTTAATATTTTATAGCTATCAAAAAATGGGTTCTATTTCATACTTAGAAAAAATCCTTTTAATAATATTGATAATTATATTTTCAAACTTTATTTACAAATACTTTGAAAAACCTTTTAGATACTACAAAAATAAAAATACATTAAACTTTAATAAGTTACTCCTCAGACTATTTTTATTTGTATTTGCTATAATAATTTTATCTCAATATTTAATTGAAAATAAAAATTTCAATTTTTTAAAAAATTCTTTTTATAAAGACAATATTATTAATACAGCACTTGATGGTATTAAAAAAAGAAATATGGAGGAAAGCCAAATTTTATCTAGACAAGTTGATAAAGAAATTTTTTTTAATGGTAAAAAAAATAAAAAAAGAATTATGCTTCTGGGTAATAGTCATGCATTTGATTTTTATATGGCTTTAAATACAATTAGTTCTATAAAAAATATTTATGATATTGATTATATAGATTTTGAATATCTGCATTGTTTTAAAAGGAAAAACCTAAATGATAAAATAATAGAATTTATAAATTTCAAAATTTTAAATAGAATAAACAGTTGTAAAATCGTATTTGATGAAAAAAATTTTAATATCCTAAAAGAAGTTGATAATTTGATATTGGGATCGAGATGGCCAATAAATACAGATTTTAGTCAACTCATAAAATATTTTAAAAAATTTAATACAAATATTATTATAGTAGGAAATGGACAAAAATTTTATGATGTTCCCACTCTTTATTTTAAAAGAGGGGATAAGGTAAATAAATATGCTGAAAATTTTAATAATGATTTAGCCAAGATAAATGAAAAAATTAAGTTTGAAGCAAAAAGTACCAAAACTCATTTCTTTGATAAATCTCTACTAAATTGTAACCCAAATTGTGTTGTATTTATTGATAATAAATTACTTTATTCTGATAAAGACCATTGGTCTTACGATGGGGCAGAATATTTCGGGCGGAAAATACAATTTTATAATTTTAAAAAATTATTAAAATAATTTTACATTTTAAAATGTAATACTCTATATATTTTCATTAAGAACCAGGGCAGTTTTATAAATTTCCAAAAAAAATTTAGTTTTTTAAATAATAAATATTTGTGGAAAATATCTTTTGTATTTTCTTTCTTTAAGTCTTGAAAAAAATAAAATCCATTTTCATTAATTTTGTACTGTACATCAATGCTATCTGGGGTCTGATAACAAATCCTTAACATAATCCTATTTTTTGAAACACAGTATCCGCCTCTATGATAGGTTGTAAAACTATCTACAAAAACCGCATTTCCCGCAGGACCTTGTAAAGCATCAATACTTTCACCTGAAAAATGCTCTGAAAATTTTTTTATATTTATTTTATTTCTTTCTCCAGGTAATGCATTCTCAATCACGTTAGTTAATTTGTAGAATACACCCAATGGTTCCTTTTTTTTTAAAAAATACAATGGTCCATTCTCCTCATCAATATCATTAATTGCTAAAAATAAATCTAAGCTTTTATATCCAAAATCATCCTTATGCCAAAGCATAGCACCTCTTTCTTTTTTTTCTTCAACAGGAAAATTTATAAATAGATATATCTTACCAATTACTGGGAATACTTTTAAATAGTTGGCAGCTGTTGATAGGTTTTTTTCCATAAAAGCAAAATCAATTATTTTATGTTTCAACTCTGATGGAAGTATAGGGAAAACATCAGCTCTATAATCTTCAAATTTATTTACTTTTGTATTTAAATTTAAATTTTTATTAAATTTAATTATTTCTTTTTTTTGAAAATCATCATCAATATATGATCTTAAATCATTTGCTATTTTTTTAAAAATTGGATCATTTTTTACAATCATTTTGTCATTATTCTTTAAATCAAATGACTCCTTTTTTTTAGATTTCCATAAATAATAGTAAAGCTTACCTTGAAAATTGAATAAGAATTCCCAAAAAAAGTTATAAATTGGTATAAATATATATAATAAAAAATAATACCAAGTTTTACTTGATTTAATTTTTGATAGAATATGTTTAATATTTTTAATCATTTATATATATATATATTTATAAGTTATAAATTACAAAAATTAAATTGAGTATTTCCAAAAAAATTTCTGAACACAACATTTTTAAAAAAAGACCTATGTTATTTATGCATTTAGGATCAGCGGGATCAAATTTTAAAGTTTGGTCTGATGTATCTCAGAATTCTATTTTAGTTTCAATTGATGGAAATAAATCAAATTTTATTAACAAGAAAATTTTCAAAAAATATATTTTTGATAGATCAATTATTTCTCATAAAAATGGTAAAAGTATTTTTTATGAAACTGGAGACCCTGAATGTTCAAGTCTTCTTGAGCCAGATGAGAAGTATTTTAAAAATTGGTATTTTTCTCATAGATTTAAGATAAAAAAAAAAAGATTAGTTAAAACAATATCCATTAACAGTTTTTTAAAAAAAAGAAAAATTGGATATATAGATTGGTTCATAATTGACGTTCAAGGACTAGACTTGAAAATAATAAAAAGCTTAAAAAGTAAAATAAGAAACAATATATCAATTATCGATATTGAGCCTGGTTTCTTAAGTTTTTATAAAAAAGCTGATAAAATTTCGGATGTTTTTAAATATCTTTCCAAGACATTTGAATTTGGTGACATGAGATTTGGGTATAATTTCAGGGTAAATAATAAAAATATTTCAAAATATGAAAAAAAAATTCTATTTAATTTGAATAATCCAACAAAAGTTTACTCAAATATAATATTTTTAAATAAAAGTTTAAATTTAAGGCACATTTTGTTGAAAGTTTTTTACTTAGTTAAAAATGATAAACTTTTTGAAGCAAGAGAAATATTAAAAAAATATTATAAAAAAGATAAGCATCTCAGCGAGGTATATGATGAAATAGAAACAAAAATTAAATACAAAAAAATTAAATTTTTACTTTTTACTCCTATTATTTTATTGAAAAAATTATTAAAAATATAATGTCAATTAAAGTTCTTCATATAAATTACTCAGATATTAAGGGAGGAGCAGCGATTGCTGTAAAAAGAATTCATGATGCACAAAAAAAAATAGATATAGACTCTAAAATAGTTGTGGCAGAAAAATATTTAGATCTTAAAGATATTATTGGTCCAAAATCTACTTTTGAAGAGGTAAAATGGAAAGTATTAAACTCTATAAATCGGAAAATTGGAAATTTGGAGAAAAAAGAAAGATATGACTCCAACTCATATAATTTAATCCCAAATAATTTTGTCAAAAAATTAAATAAGATTAATTGCGATATCATTAATTTACATTGGATAGGAAGTAATTTAATTCCAATTAAAGATCTGAAGAAAATTAATAAACCTCTTGTATGGACTTTGCATGATATGTGGCCCTATACCGGATCAGAGCATTACACGAAAAGTTTTAGATTTGTTGAAGGTTATAATAAAAATAATAAACCAAAAGAACAAAGAGGATATGATATAGAAAAATACTGCTGGAGTTTAAAAAAAAAAAATTATCCAAAAAATCTTAAAATTATAGCCACAAGTAATTGGCAGCTTAATAATGCAAAAAAAAGTTTTTTACTAAAAGATAAGAAATTATTTAAAATTCCTCTTCCTATCGATTTTAATTTTTGGAGACCAATGAAAAAAAGTATTGCAAGAAATATTTTAAATATACCTGAAAATAAAAAATTAATTTTAATTGGCTCAGAAAAAATTGATCTTGAAAGAAAAGGTTACAATTTAATTGATAGTATTCTTAATATTGTTGATAATAACAACACTTTATTGATTGTATTTGGTAGAAATAGTAAAAAATTGGAAAAAATAAATAAATTTAATAAAATTTATTTTGAGGAGATTAGCCCTAATTCACAAGATTTAAAAATTTTATATTCTGCGTGTGATTTATTTTTAGCTCCCAGCATTCAAGAATCTTTTGGACAAACTGTTCTTGAGGCTGCTAGTTGTTGCTTACCATCCATATGTTTTGAAAATAATGGTATATCCGAAATAATCGATCATAAGGTTAATGGATATATAGCTAAAGAGGGAAATGTTGAGGATTTTGCTAAAGGTATTGACTGGTGTTTACAAAGTTTAAAACAAAACGATATGGAGAAAAATTTAAAAAATCTTAAGGAAAAATTTTCTTCTCAAGTAATAGCAGAAGAATACAAAAAATTATATAAAAGTATTATATAGTCTTTTCTTTCAAAAATTTTGAATACAAATTAACATATTCTTTAGCTATAATTTTTGAATCAAGATCAATTATTTTTTCTCTAACTTTTATATCATTTTTTTCTTTGTTTATTTTACTTGCCGCCCAATCTATTCCATCTATTAAATTTTCTGGACACAAGTCTTGAACTATATATCCATTAACCTTATGATCGATTATCTCAGCACATGCAGTATTTTTGAAACAAACTACAGGTGTATTACATGCCATCGACTCCGCCCAGGTTTTTCCAAATGCTTCTTGAATAGAAGAAAAAACAAATAAATCTGCACAAGAGTAAATAAAATTAAGACTTCTTTTATCTTTAACAAATCCTAATAATTTGTACTCTATACCTGTGGTTTTTAAGACATCTTCTGACCAAAAGTTACCAAAAATAAGCAATAAATATTTTGATTTATCAATTTTCCTTATTGCCTCTAAAAATATTTCCCAACCTTTTCTTTTGCTTTGAGGATTTATTGCCCCATATAAAATTATTTTTTTTTTAGTCTTAATATTTAGTTTAGAAAGCGCAACATTTTTTTCTATTACTTTAAAGTCATCAATACTAATATTATTATATATTTTTAAAACTTTTTGATCTTTTAATACATCACTTTCAGCCGCTTTTGACTTTAACCAACTGCTTATTGCAACAAATTGTATTTTATTTTTGAAAACCTTCTTTTTATAATTCCTAATTATTTTTGATATAAAGCCTTTTTCATAATTTTTAAAATCTACAGTATAATGAGATCCTCCAGTAAATGGCCACATATCCCGCATGGTCCATATAACTGGTTTTTTAATTTTAGAAATAGATTTTAAACTAACAAAACCTTCTCCTAACCAATGGATATGAATAATATCTGCGTTTTTATATGCATCAAATTTTGTAATGTCATTTCCAAAAAGACCAAATGAAAAAGTAGATCGAGGAGTATGAAGAAAAAGTGTTTTTAAAATTTTTTCTAAAATTATAAAAAAAGTATTTAAAATTTTACGAAAAAAATTAATTTTTAAAAAAATAACTTTTTTATTATTTATATTTAATGGATTATTGTTTAAAATTTTTGAATCAATATTTAATTTGAGTAAAGCATTATGCAAAATTTCTGTACCTTTGTAAGCTCCACTATTTGGGGAACCTCCGACTATATGTAAAATTTTCATTATTAAAATATATGGGTTATGATAATGAACTATTAAAATAATTTTTAAAAATTTTTCTCAAGTTTTAATAAAAAATAAGTATTTTTTAATTTAATAAAAAATTCAAATAAAAAAGAAAATACTAGAGTTGAAAGTATTGTGCTGACAAAAAATGGTATTGCCATAGTGTAGCTTAATAATAAGCCACTAAAAGTGTAACCATAACCACCTAAAAGCCATACACCAAAATTTGTAGTGATAAAAAACAAACAAGC
>CEUJ01015761.1_pt1 | contig 18416 bp, 19 predicted proteins | sample 361531 | NCBI WGS metagenome assembly CEUJ01 (sample SAMEA2622842, study PRJEB7988) | marine metagenome | biome: marine biome (ENVO:00000447); feature: marine epipelagic mixed layer (ENVO:xxxxxxxxx); material: "saline water (ENVO:00002010), including plankton (ENVO:xxxxxxxx)" | depth 140 m | reverse complement strand
ATTAGAAGTTTCTTTATTTTTAGAAGGATATTCTTCATTTTTATTAGGAGATTCTTCATTTTTAGGAAGGGATTTAGTAATATTTTTTTTAGGAGATAAAATAAAAAAATCTTTTTTAGTTTCTTTATCTATAAATTCTTTCATTTCTTTATTTAAATTTTGTGGTGATCCATTAAATAAAATGGTTCCTTCATTATCATAATATTTACCATAACTTTTATAACCATTTAACCAAATTCCTTGATATTGCATATTTCCATTTTTATAATATTGAATACCATTACCATTTTTTTTATTGCTATTCCAATCACCTTGATAATATAATTTACCATTAGGAAAATATAATTCGCCAAATCCATGAAATGAATCATTTAACCATTCGCCCTTATATACCATAATATTATTTTGATATAAAATACCTTTACCAGTTTTTTTATCATCTATCCATTGTCCTTCATATTTGTTTTCAAACATTATATTAAATAATATGTTTTTTAATTCAAATTAATAATTTGTGAAATTAAATCTTTATTAATAAAATCAAATGATACAACATTAATATTAGTAAATTTATTTTTATTATTATTATAAAAATCAAAAAATAATATATTAAATAATTCGGTCCATGATCTAATATCATAAAAATCACAACAACAAAAAGTTCCGTAAATAATTTCTTTATAAGTAGGTGTTAATGTCCAATTAAGATCCATTAAAACATTAGAATTAATAGTTTTTAGACCACTCATTTGATTTAAAACGACATTATTACTATATAGTGAATTAGAAATATCATTATCATTGGTCCAACTACTATATAAATGTATTTTAGTATTAAAAAATGAATGATTTTGACAATCCATATAAATAATCATATTTTGTTGAGAATTTATAAAAGTAGATAATGGTGTATTTAAAACATTAGGATATTCTTGGGGTAAAATAATTTTATTTTTAAAAATATTATTTATAATATTAGCAAGTAGGGAAACATTTTCATTATTGATATTATCTCTACAAATAAATTTAATAATATAAATATCTCCATATTCTTCATTATAATTTTTAAGTTGTTCTATTAAATCTTCTAATTCATCTATAATAAAAGTATGACTGGTATAAAATTTATTATCTATATAACTAACATCGATATCCAACATACGAACACCATTAACTAATTGTTCATAAACACTCCATTTTTGATTTAATGTCCAATTTTTAATAACATGTGAAATAATAGGGAAATTATAACCACAATCTAAAGTAAGTTTATCACAGGCGCTATTATGGGTGCCTGGTAAAATAAGATTATTTAAAGTCAAATCGGGGTTTTTATTGGTTAAATTAGTAATCCAATTATTCATTTATATATATAATATAATACTTTTATTTAGAAATAATTTAATATAAATTTATTATATGAAAAAGTGTGTAGTATTAGGGGCAGGTGGATTTATTGGCGGTCATTTAGTAACAAAATTAAAATCATTAGGTAATTGGGTGCGTGGAGTAGATATAAAATATCATGAATATAAAAAAAGTGATAGTGATGAATTTATAATAGGTGATTTAAGAAATTATGAATGTGTGAATTTAGTTATAGATGATACAATTGATGAGGTGTATCAATTAGCAGCAGATATGGGTGGTGCTGAATTTGTATTTAGTGGTGAAAATGATTCAGAAATAATGCATAATTCAGCATTAATTAATTTACATATATGTGATGTATGTGTAAAAAAAAATATAAAAAAAGTATTTTATTCATCATCAGCATGTATGTATCCAGAACATAATCAATTAGATCCAAATAATCCAAATTGTGAAGAATCAAGTGCATATCCAGCAAATCCTGATAGTGAATATGGATGGGAAAAATTATTTAGTGAGCGATTATATTTAGCATATAATAGAAATAAAGGATTAAATATAAGAATAGCACGCTTTCATAATATATTTGGACCATTGGGAACATGGAATGGAGGACGTGAAAAAGCGCCCGCAGCAATATGTAGAAAAGTATTAACAGCTACTGATTCAATAGAAATATTTGGGACAGGAACTCAAACGCGTTCATTTTTATATGTAGATGAATGTGTTGAAGGTATAATAAGATTAATGGATAGTGATTTTATTGGACCGGTAAATATTGGATCAGATGAAATGGTTACAATTAATAAATTAGTAGATTTAGTTTCAAGTATTGAAAATAAAAATTTAAAAAAAAATCATATTAAAGGTCCTTTAGGAGTAGCAGGTCGTAATTCAGATAATCGATTAATATATGAAAAATTAAAATGGAAACCAAATATGAAATTAATAGATGGATTAAGAAAAACATATGAATGGATAAAATGTGAATTAAATAAATGATTTAGAAATAAATTTATAAAAAAAGTTATATGAAAACAAAAATAATTTCTGAAATTGGTATAAATCATAATGGAGATTTAGATTTATGTAAAAAAATGATAATGGCATCAAAAGTAGCAGGATGTAATTATGTAAAAATTCAAAAAAGAAATCCGGATATATGTGTTCCTGAAAATCAAAAAAAAAAATAAAAGAAACACCTTGGGGAGAAATGACCTATTTGGAATATAAACATAAAATAGAATTTAATGAAGAACAAATACAAGAATTATTTGATTATTGTAAAGAAATAGATATAGAATTATTTGCGAGTGTATGGGATATAGATTCAGCAAAATTAATGAGAAAATATACAAATATTGTAAAAATAGGAAGTGCTTGTATAACAGATTTAGAATTATGTAAATTTGTAAGAGAAACTTTTGATTTTGTAATAATATCAACAGGAATGAGTACAGAAAAAGAAATAGAGGAATGTTTAGAAGTATGTGATGCTGATGTGATTATGCATACAAATTCAACATATCCATGTCCGGAAGAGGAGTTAAATTTAAGATATATAGAATGGTTAAAAAATAAATATCCTAATAAAGAAATAGGATATAGTGGTCATGAATATAGATTATCAACAACAGTAGTAACAATAGCATTGGGAGCAACATGGATAGAAAGACATTTTACATTAGATAGAAATATGTGGGGTAGTGATCAAAAATCGTCGGTAGAATTAGTAGGAATGCTTCATTTAATAGAACAAATAAAAGAAGTAGAAAAAGCAACACAATATAAACCACAAGAAAGAATATTATTTGAAAAAGAAAATGAAAAAAAAATGAGTTTAAGGAAATAATTTATATTTTACAATAAATAATTAATGTATCTGTTAATTTATTTTTTTTTAAAAAATTATTATATGAATGAATTAAATTATCATCATTAAAAGAAGTATTTTTATGACCTCCAGGTTTATTATTAGATAACCAATAAAAATGATTAAAAATATTATATCTTTGGACATATGTAATATTAATATTAGAAAAACCAACAATATTTAATAAATTAAGAATACTTTGTTCTGTATGTAAAATTAAATGTTCACTCCAAAATGTGAATTTTTTAAAACTAGTAGAATTAAATTCTTTTATTAAAATATCATTAGCATGTGGAATTTCAATAATAAGAACAGAATTTTTATTCATTTTAGATTTAATTTTTTTTAATACTTCTATAGGATCATATAAATGTTCTAAAACATGAAATAAGGTTATACAATCAAAAGATTTAATATCAATATCATCAATATTACTATATATATTAAAATTTTTGTTATTTAGTATATTAATAAGATTTTTATTTAATTCAATACCATATAAATTTTTTTTATTTGAAAATAAATTTAATAATCCACCATTTCCACAACCAAAATCTAATAATGTATTATATTTAATATTTTTTAATAAATGAAACCTTCTTAAATCATCATCGTATGTAGATTTCCATGCAGATTCAATATTATCCGTTTCCCAATAATCTAAATTATTTTCACTATAATTATTATCTTTAATTTTATTTAATACAAGTGATTTAGTAGTATTACAAATATATACATCAATATTTATATCATCTCTAACTCCTTTATGAAAGAATGATGTATCATTTATTATATTATGTTTTTTATAATATTCCATAATTATATTATATTATAATTATGTTTTTAAATGTTCTAATGAATGACACTGATTAATTTTATATTTATCATTTATAAATACTATATTTAAATAAATACTATATTTAAATAAATAATAATATTTATATTTATTATTTATGTTAAAAATATTAGATGAATATAAAGATTATATTAAATTAGATATTAATTCTATAGGATTACCATTAGTTATATTTATTCAAGGTTATTCAAGTGAAACATTAATTAAAAATATAAAAATTAATAATATGAATATATCAAATAAATATAAATCTATATTACATTTTTATGGTTATAATAGCACTCATCATTTTAAAAATTTTAATAAACTTTATATAACTGATCCATATCAATTAAATTTTATGTATGGTTTTAAAGAAAATGAAGATATATTAGTTGTATTTGATTTATTAAAAAAAATTATAAATATGTATAATCCTTCTAAAATAATTACAATAGGTTGTTCAGCAGGAGGTTATAATGCTTTATTATTTAGTAATATTTTAAATGTAGATACAATATTTAGTTTTAGTCCTCAAACATATTTAATAAATAATAATGGAGAAAATAATTTTTATATAGAACATTTAGCATATCCGTATTTATTAGGATATAGATTACACCATTTTAAATCTATTAAAAATAAAAATATAATAAATTATTTTGATTTAAATAATTTAAAATTAAATTGTTCAGATATAAATATTTTTTATGATCCTGAATTTACATGGAAAGCTGATAATATTAGTTCTCCTCCTAATATAGATAAGATAAATATAGAACATTTAAAACATTCTAATATAAAATTACATAAAATATATAATGCGGGTCATAATACCGATAAATATTTATGGAATAGTTTAATTATACCTTTTTTAGAAAATTTAAATTAAATATTGATTAATTTTTTGAAAATAAAAATGAGTTTAAGGAAATACATTAAAATTTATTACAAAATAACTTTATGAAAAAATGTAGTTTTATTTATTATATTATGTTTTTTATAATATTCCATTTATAATTAAATGTAATTAAATATTTAAATAAATAAAATTATATATAATTAAAATGCCAGGAAATGAATTAATTAATAATGAAGAATTAATTGCTATAGAAAATATATTTAAAAATAATAATGGAGTTTTATTTGCACATGGTTTTGAAGAAAGAAGAAATGGAAATTATGAGGTAAGAAATTTGGAAAAAAAAGCTGCAAATTATTTTGGTTCAAAATATTGTTTAGCAGTATCTTCTGGAACAGCAGGATTAAAAATTGCTCTTCAATGTGCTAATTTAGATAATAATAATGAAATAATAACTCAAGCATTTAATTTTATATCAGATGGAGAGGTTATATTAGATTGTAAATGTAAACCTATAATAACAAATATAGATGAAAGTCTTAATATGGATGTAAAAGATTTAGAAAAAAAAATTACAGAAAAAACAAAAGCAGTAATTGTATGTGAAATGTTAGGAAATGGTAGTGATATTGAAAAAATTAGTAATATTTGTAAGAAAAATAATTTATTATTAATTGATGATGCTTGTGAAATGATAGGAGGTAAATATAAAAATAAATATTATGGTACATTTGGAGATATAGGTGTAATGAGTTTAGATTTTGGTAAAAATATTACTAGTGGTGAAGGTGGATTAATTTTTACAGATAATGAAAATTATTATAAAATTATGAAACAATATACAGATCATGGACATATATTAAATCCTAATTATCCTCGTGGTGCAGATGATTATGGAAAACCTGGTTTTAATTTTAGAATGACTGAAATACAAGGTGCGATAGCAATGGTTCAAATAGATAAATTAGATAAAATAATGGAAATGAATTATAATAGATATAAAATATTAGATACAATAGAAGATAAGTTAATAAAAAAAATAAAAATATATGAAAATGTTAAATTATCATATGATACATTTATAATTATAGTAGAAAATTTTGTATTAAGAAAATTAATACATAATTATATAAAAAAAGTTATAGGAACAAAAAATTTACCGGATGCATTACGTTGGCATTGTTTTTATTATTGGGATCATATAATTGATAAAACTGAAAAAAATTGGATAAAAAAAAGTAAAAATTTAATTAATAAATGTATAGCAATTCCGATATTATTAAAAAAAAATGAAGAAGATTATATAAATATAAGAAATGATATTATGAAAATTATTGAAAATTATAAAAAAAATGAATATAATTTAGATTTAGATTATTTATGTATAATACCTGCAAGAAAAAATTCAAAAGGTTTAGTAAATAAAAATGGTGAAAAAATATATAATAATAAATCATTAATTGAAATAGTAAGTGAAAAAATAGATGATTCACGATTAGTAGATTGTATGTTTTTTACAAGTGATAGTAAAGAATATATAGAAGATTATAAAAAAGAATCTCAAATAAAAGATTTAACAAATGATTATGTAAGAAATAATAAAATATCAAGAGATATTTCTATAAGAAATGAATTTATATTGGATGTATTAGAATATTGTAAAATAAATTATAAAAATATAACTTTTAAAAACATAGTTTTATGTCAAGTTACTTCACCTTTATTTACATATAAGGATTTAGATGAATGTATAATAAAACATAAAAATACAAGTAAAATGAATGTTATATCTGTATGTGATGCTTGGAATCATTCAAATGAATTAGTTACATTTAAAAATAATAATATAAAATTTATTAATAAATCAGATAATATAAATAGACAAACATATGAAAAAAATTATTTTATAAATGGTTGTTTTTATATATCAACATATAAAAATATTTATGAAAATTTAAAAAAAAATATAAATTATGAACCATTTGAAATAGAAAATGAAACGGATATATTTATAATGGATAAAAAAAGTGGAATAGATATTGATGATAAATTTGATTCAGAATTATATAAAAATTTAATTATATAAAATTATAATTATAAGTATAATATATTAATGTCTATAACAGAATATATTATAAATAAAAAAAAAACATGTGAAGAAATTTATAAAGAATATAAAGAACCATGGAATCAAATGAATTTTGGGGATATATATAAAAAGGAATTTATAATATTTTTATGTAATTTTAGTTATAATAATTTAAATTGTAAAAAAATATTTGAAGTGGGTTGTGGTTTGGGACATTATACAAATTTAATTGATAATAAAACAAAATTATTATGTGAAGGGGGTGATATATCAAAAACAGCTATAAATAAATGTAATTTATTATATAAAAATATAAATTTTGTGATTTTAGATGTAACAAATATAGATAATTTAATTAATATATGTGAAAAATATGATATACTTATATTTTTAGATATAACATGGTATATATTAGAAAATCTAGATAAAATTTTAAAAATATTAAAAAAACATTTTAAAAATAAATATATAATTCATAGTTTAGTAATGTATGAAAAACAAACATATGGAAATGAGTATTTTTCAAATCATATAGAGTTATTAAAATATTTTGATTTAACATATTTATTTGAAACAACATGTGGAGAAAAAAATAAATATGATACAAATTTTAAATATAACTCAATATTTTTAGGTAAAATATAAATAGAATAGTAATATAATAAATATATAAAAATAAAATAAAAAATATATATAATGGATTTTTATAAAAATAATGGATGGATAGTATATAAAAATATTTTTAAACAAGAAGATATAGTATATATTTTAGAAAATATTGAAGAATATTTATTAAAATATAAAACAAAAATGTCAATATATGATACAAATTTTACAAAAAATAATGAATTATATAGTATTCATTGTTTACATAAATTTGATGACAGATTTAAGAAATTTTTAAATAATAATCATATATTAATTGATATTTTAAAAAAATTATTAGATACGGAAAATATAGAAATTACTGAAATTCAGGCATTTTATAAACCACCATTTAGTAATATGGAATCACCTATTCATCAAGATAATGCATTATGGTGTTTAGAAAATAATGAAGCATTAACAGTATGTATAGCATTAGATAAAATAAATAAAATAAATGGAGGTTTAAAATTATGGTCAAAAACTCAAAATTTAGGTGATTTGAAACATAGATTATCATATAAATTAGGAACATCTCAAACAATTGATGAATGTGAATATAGTAAATTTAATTTAAATGATTATATTATAAATGATTTAGAGATTGGTGATATCCAAATACATAATTCAAGAACAATTCATAGCAGTGAATATAATAATTCAAATAAAAAACGGCGTTCATTTGTATTTGGTGTAAAAAAAAAAAATAATAAATTAAATATAGAAAAATATAATATTAAACAAAAAAATTTACTTAAACAACAAAATTTTATTAAAAATAATATTTAAATATTTAAACTTTGTTTTACTTCTATATTTAAATATAAATCTATATTTGTTTCTAGTAAATATTTTCTTAATAAATTCTTTTCTAAATCATATGTATATCCATGAGAACCAAGATATCCATGTGGATACTCTTTAGAATAACCATTATTATACCAATCAAATCCATAAATACCTAATTTTTTTATATTTTGTTGAAGTAGAAAAAATATAGCAAATGTTCCTGATGTTGCTCGTGTTTTAGCTTCATTATCAAAATAACAAGATGATATACCTATTTTATTAAATTTTATTAAAGGTAAATTTTTTTTTAAATAATTATAATGTTTATATATATCTCTTTTATGGACATCTTTTATACCATTTATACAAGGTTTTATAGGACATATAATTCTTTTTATATTTATATTAGTAAAATGTTCAATTTTATGAAAATTAGGGAAACAACCATTAAATAATACATCTATACGACTACCATAATTTTTACTTTTAAAATTAAACATTTCTCCAACTTTACATATTATATCATATTTATCTATTTCTTCACCTTTATTTTGATTTTCTAATATAGATGAAGGACCAACAATAGCAACAGTTTTATTATTAAAATATTCATATAATTCACTAAAATCATCTTCTTGATTTATTGGTAATATAGGAATACCATAATATGGCTCATGATTTATAATTTTTTTAAATTCGTCTAATGTATTAATTTTATATTGTATCATATATATAGATATCTTATTATTATATCTATATATATATGAATATTATAATTATACCATGTTATGTTATAAATAATAATATTGAACAATATAATAATTATAAAAAATTAGTTGATATTAATATAAAAAATATAAAAAATTTAAATTATAATGGAACTATTGTTTAAATAGTATAATAAACATTTTATAGATTTTTCCGGTAAAAACTTATATATATTTTCACTATTTTTTTTTAATTCTTCTAATAATTCTAATGTTTTTTCATATCCTATATATTCGTTTACCATATTTTTTGTTAAATTTTGAATATTTCTATCTTGAAAGACACTTGCTTTATTATATATTACATTAAATCCTAATGATTGTAAATAATAACTGCCCCAAATATCATCCATTCTACCTATAAATGGAATTACCATATATTTTTTTAATGCTTCTCTTGTAAAAAATGTATTTTGTGAATTAAAAGGTGAAAATGTATTTGTTGCTAAAGGAAAATATTTATCATCAAAAAAACACATTGGTTTATGTTCTAATCTACATACTGCATCTATATCAGGATCACCATTCCAAAAATCTGCTTGGACATCTACTTTTATTGTTTCTCGTGTTATTTTATAATTTTTATTTCTATCATATAATTCTTGAATTGGATACCCTCTATGCCATAAATTTTTATAATTTGTTACTCCTATTGCATCAAAACACAATGAATCTGTTTCATAATAATATACTTCTATTTCTTTTCCTAATAATAAATTTGTTCCCCAATTATCTAATGGTATATTATCATCATCTATACTTGCTATTATATCATAATTATTTTTTAATGCTTCTAAATATCCTATATTTCTTCTTTGTATTGTATTCCAACCTAATAAATCACTAAATTCTTTGAAATTTTCCTCTTGATATTCTATATCTAAATATTTTACATTCTCATTATTTTTTTCTAATATTTTATACTCTTCATGTGGAGTTTTTTTATCTCCAACTACAATTATATTCCAATCTTTTTTTTTCACATATTCTTTTAATGCTTTTGATATATTGTAAATTGTTGTAGTAACTATTACTTTTTTCATATATATTTATATATATATATATTCATATTTTTAAATATTAAACATCGTTTAATATTTCTCCATTTTCTCTAACTCTTTTAAATTGAATACTATTATCTTTTTTATAATTTATATTATTTATTTCTAGATTATATTTACAATATAATTCTGCTTGCCAAAACATTTTAAAATTATTTAATTTTGATAAGTTTGAATACATTTCCATATAAACTTTCATTTTTTCTCTATTTCCTATTGCAAATCTATCATTTATACCAGCAAAACTATGAAATTCTGGTAATATTATTTTATCTAAAACAAATTTATCTATATCTATATTATTCATAAACAATACATCAGATCTTGCTCTACATATAATATCAAATTTTATATTATTTTTTTCTTCATATTCTTTTAATAATTTGAAACTTTGTTCAATTCCATATAATTGTTGTAAATAACCATTAATTCCACATTTATTATTTTTTGTTTGTTGTGCAAAATTTATCCAGTTTATATTAGGTAGATTTAATTCTATATCATTTTTTGTTTCATATATTATTTCAATATCTAATTGATCAAATAATTTAATTTTATCTTTATGTTTATCATTAGGTATATATAAAAATATTATTATTTTATATTTATTTTTATTATTTTTAATTAACTTATCATTTATATTATCTAATGTATATTCTAATGATCTAAATGAACCCGGCATACATAGTCCTATTAATTTTTTATCCATATAATATATTTTTATATAAAATATTCTTTTAAATCTTCAATATGTAATATTATATTATTTTTAATATCTTCATTAGATAAAGTATAATAATTTTCATAATTATTAATTAATTCTTTTTTATCTATATCATTTATCATTTTACAATCACTTCTACTTTGATCCCAAAACATATTATTATTTATAAATTTTTCTTTACTTAAACAACCAAATGAAAAACATATATTATCTAAATTTTTATAACTTTCTTTATAATACGTATTTTTTTCATATTTTTCATCAAATTTTTCACATATTTCACATTTTCCTACATGTGGTGATTCTTTACCCATATAAATTCTATGACAATAATTATGTGAATCTTCTTTACATAATTTTGTTTTACTACAACCCTTTTTTCTAAAAAAATAATGATTTGATATAAAATAAAAATTATTATTTATATCAAATATATTATTTGGTATAAATTCTAAATTATGAAAACTTATTTCTTTTTTTTCTATTTCTTTTTCTGGATTTTTTACATAATGAAAATCATCACAATCTGTTGTAAAATTTCTTTTACAATCTAAATAATTTAAAAATTTATTAATTTCAAATAAACTAAATTTTAAATTATTCCATGTTGTATGATGATCATAATTTTCTAATGTTTCATAAAATATAAAATTTTTATCTTCAAATACATAATATTTTATATTTTTAATATAATCATTTATTGAACCTATATTTTGACCATTTTCTAATTTTATATCTAAAATTTTATTTATTTTTTCTATTTCTTTATTTATATCTGAATAAATTCCAATATAAAATAACATTTTTTTTGGTTTCCATATTTTTTTATAAAAATTGTAATATGGTTTTAAATATTCATAATTATTTTTTAATGTTGTTATTATTAACAAATCATTCATTTTATTTATATATATTTATTTATTTTTATATTAACATTAAAAGTATTTAAAAATTTTTTAATAAAAAAAATACATAAATGAATGATTTTTTTATAAATCATATCACAAATAGTATTTCTAATGCAGAACAATATAAATCTAAATTATCTTCTGAAATTATTTCTATGCATGGTATGTCTGGAAAAAAAACACGACATTTTTATAATAATATGGGCGAAATGAATGATTGTAGATATTTAGAAATTGGTACTTGGACGGGTTCTTCTATATGTTCTTTTATGTATAAAAATAATATTACATGTATTGTAAATGATAATTTTTCACAATTTAATCCAAATAATGACGTTAAAAATATCTTTATTAAAAATTTCAATTCTTGTAAAGGATATAATAACGCACAATTTATTGAATCTGATTGTTGGAATATTGATCCTAAAACTTTACCTAAATTTAATATGTATTTATATGACGGAGAACATTCTAAAGAATCACATTATAAAGCTTTAAATCATTTTTTACCTTGTTTAGAAAATAAATTTATATATATTATTGATGATTGGAATATTCAAAAAATTAGAGACGGTACTTTAGAAGCTATAAAAGATAATCAATTAAATATTTTTTATAAAAAAGAAATTAGAACCTCTTATGATAATACTCAACCTGTTGTTTGTTGTGAACATAGTGATTGGCATAATGGTATTTGTATTTTTGTTTTGGAAAAAAAAATAATTGAAATTTAATTATAATTTATTGTTTCTAATATATATTTTGTTAAACCTTCCGGCGAATAGTTTTTTTTTACAAATTCATATCCATTTTTTGCTATTTTTTCTATATCTATTTCTCCATTTCTAATATTTTCCAGTATTTTTTTATCTTTTTCTTTATTTAATGTTATTCCTATATAATGAACCATATTTTTTGGTTGAATTGGAAATTTTATATTAAATAAATCTAAATCCATCATAATTACACAACAACCCGCAAAAAATGCCTCCCATAATTTAAAACTATCTATTTGACATAATACTTTTTTATTATTTATATTTCTTACAAAACCACCAGTACAATCTACTATTTTACTTTTTTTTATTATTTCATAAAATTTTGGATTGTGTCTTCTACCTGTTTGACACCAATCTATATAATAATTATCTGTTTTATTTGGTTCTTCAAATTTATCATCATAAAATGTTACAAAATTTTTATATTTTTTATATAATTCTAACATATATCCACGCACTTCATGTGATACTCTATGACTATATAATAAATTTATTGTTCTCATATTCCAATTATTATTATTATTTTTAGTTGTATTTATTATACGATTTGTTCCATTAAATACTAATGGATAAATATTATTACTTATATCTGGTAAAATATGAGATTGAAATGAAGATTTAAAATAAAAATCATAATATTCTAAATATTCATTAAATTCAAAAAATCCATCAGACCAATCTATCATTATTAATTTATATTTTCTATCTTTTTTATTTAAAAATTCTTTTGTTATAAAAATATTATCATTTTCTTTATAATGTATATGTTCTAAATAATGACTATTAGGACTTGTTATTATATAATCATAATTATTATAATCTATATTTTCTTTTTTATTAAATAAATATAATCCATTTGCTTTTTTATAATAATTTATATTTGAATCATATTCTATATTCATTTTTTCTAATCCTTCACCTATACTTATTAATGTATGTTGATATTGTGCTCGTGTTGGTGGTCCCGGATTATTTAATAAAAATAATATTTTTTTTTCTTTTTTTTCTTTTTTTTCAACATGTTTTTTATATTCAAAAGTAAAATCACTATAATTTTCATAAATTAATTCATAACCATTTTCATATAAATTTTGTATTGTTTTATTACATTTTTCTATATCTCTTAAATTTTCTCCAGTAAATGCTAAATCAAATTCAACCCCTATATATTTTGGATAAATTTTTTCTTTTAACATATCATCAATTACATCACATTCACTTCCTTCTATATCCATTTTTAATAAATCTATTTTTGTATGTCCTAATTCATTCATTATACTTCTTAATTTTTTCACATTAACATTTATATGTTTTTCACTTTTCATTCCTTTTACTAAACTACAACTTACATATTCTTCATTACTTGGTAAATAAAATTTCTGCATTCCTTCTTTCACTCCTATTCCATATTTTTTATATATTATTTTATTTGTATCTATTTTATTTTCTAATATTATTTTCCAATAATCATACGGATTACCCCCACCAAATTTTTTATCATATATTATTTTATCTTTTCCTTCTAATACATTTTTTATATATTCACAATGTTTTATTGCACGTGGTGTTGGATCAATTATATATATATTACTTTTTAATCTATTTGCTATCATTATATCATGACTTATATCTTCTCCGGCACCAATAGAATATATTATACTAGATTCATTTAAACCGTCTAAATTTTTTGGATAATAAAATCCACCATAATCTGTTCCAAAAAGTTCCATTATATTTATATAAAAAAAAAAACTTTATACATTTACATATATGATTTATTAATTTACAAAAAATTATATTTTACATTATCTAACCATTTTATATCATTTTTTAATGTATTTTTTACTTTATTTTTTGTAGCTATTTCATATATATTATTTTTAAACCAATCCGGATACTGTTTTGGATCTGAATTTATTTTAATATTATATAAAAAATTTCCAAAACAATTATTATATTCACCATATATTACTTTTATATCATTTCTATTATTATTTTTATATCTTGTATAAAAATCATACATATTTTTATTTGTTATAAAATTACTATTTGTATTATGTCTTATTGATATTTGAAATATTATATAAAATATAAATTTATTATCTTTATTTGTACATATACAATAATTATCAATCATTTTATTATTAGATAATGGCATTATACAACAATTATTTTCTAATAATTCGTCCATTTTTTTATGTAATATTACTTCATTGTCTAAATAAATTCCCCCATTTTTATATAATTCTAATAAAATAAATAAAGTATTTTTATTACAATCTAATAATGAATTATATAAATCTATATATTGTGGATAATGTATTTCTACAAATTTAGTCATTAAACGTTTTGTATAAAATATATATTCATAATCACTATGTTTTTCTTTTATTATTTCTTGTCCTATTTTGTATATCATTGGTAAATTATGATTTTCATATATTTGAATAATTCTTTTTGGAATCATATATTATATATTTCTTATTTTTTTATATTCTTCTATTTAAATAACCTCGCCTAATATATCATATTTACCTTTTTCTAATTTATTAAATTCATTTTCTGATATTATTACTAACATTCCGTATCCACAATTAAATACTTTTAACATCTCTTCTTCTGACACATATTTCAACGATTTTATCCAATCATATATTTTATCCTTAAATAATTTAGTATGATCTAATTCTAATTTTAATCCTTCCGGTAATACTCTAGGTGGATTATCTATAAATCCACCTCCGGTAATATGACATAATCCATTTATTTTAATTTGTTTTAATAACATATTTACTTCTTCTAAATAACATTTATGAGGACGACATAAACTATACATAATTTCAGAAGACGGTTTATTATTTTTTTCTTCACCTATTTTTAATAATTTTCTTATCAATGAATATCCATTTGTATGTAATCCTTCCGCTTTTAAACCTAATACTATATCACCACGTTTTATATCTTTTTTACCATTAATTATATCTAATTTATCTATTGTTCCAACAATAGTTCCCACTAAATCACAATGTCCGCCTTTATAAACATCCGGCATTTCAGCAGTTTCACCACCTGCTAAAATAACACCTGATTTAGCACATGCTTTTGAAACACCTTTCACAAAATATACAACTTCTTCTGCTGATAATTTTGAACTTGCAAAATAATCTAAAAAGAATAATGGTTGAGCACCTGATACTAATATATCATTTATACAATGATTTACTAAATCTTGTCCTAAATTTTCCAATCCTATATCACCCATTACATTTTTCACAAAAATACTTTTAGTTCCTACACCATCCATTGATGATACTAATATTTTATTACCACACTCAATCATACCATTAAATCCACCACTGGTACTTAATACAGAACTATTTTCGGTTTTTTTTATAAGTGGTTGTATTTGTTGAACTATTTTATTTCCTAATTCAATATTTACACCTGCTACTGAATATTTACTTTCATAAAAACTACCAATATCTTTTCTATAAAATACACGACCTTGTACTTTTTCCAAATCTTCATTTATTTTTTTTTGTAAATCTAATATATTATTTCCTTTTAATGTATAAGCAAAAGTACGTGATCCTAATTGTAAATAATGATTATTAATTTTTTCACAACTAGCCCATATTATTTTAGTATTATCTATTTTATGAACATAAAATTCATAATTTTTTAATGATTTATTAGGATATCCCTCGGGTACAATATATTTTGTTAATACACAAGAATTATCAAAATGAATTGGTGCAAGTGTTTTTTTTGATATATTTAAACAAATATTATAAAAATTAGTTTCCATTGCCTCGAATAATGGTATAACTTCAGGATCTCCAAATCTACAATTATATTCAATTACACGAATTCCACCTGTAGTTTTTATAAAACTTCCATATAATACTCCTTTATATTTATGATTTGTATTTGTATATTGAGAAATATTTTCTATTACCATTTGATTTATTTTTTCAGCTATTTTAATATCTTCTTCATTTAAAAATGGTAAGTAATTTAATATTGCTCCCATACCACCTGTATTTGGACCAGTATTATTTTCATATGCTCTTTTATAATCTTGAATTGGAGGACAATGAGAAATATTTATACCGTCTGTTATTGATAATAATGAAAATTCCTCTCCTATCAATTTTTCTTCAACAATAAATGATATATTTTTTCTATATAAATCTCTACATATTTTTTCTCCTTCTGTAAATGAATTAAAATGATCTCCCATTACTAAAACACCTTTTCCACCAGCTAATTCGTCTTGTTTAATAACATATGGATTTGAAAATACTTTTTTAAAACAAAGTATTTCTTCTTCTGTTGTAAATTCAAAATATTTTGGATTTAATTCTAAATTATATTTTTTCTCTAACATAGATAAAAAATTACGGCAAAATAATTTACTTGTTTCTAATAATGCTAATATTTTTCTAGGTCCAAAACATTCTATATCATTTTCTTCTAAAATATCTACTATACCTACTTCTAATGGTTTTTCAGGTCCAATTATTACAAATTCTATATTATTTTTTTTTACCCAATCTAAAATTACCCCACCATTTAATATATCACCATTTTCATAAATTGCTCCTAAATTATCTAAACCAATATTTGAATGACTACCCATATAAAATATTTTTATTTTTTCTAATGTTCTTAATAATGATTTACCGATTGCATTTTCCCTACCATCGCAACCAATTATTCCTATATTTTTCATTTGTATAATTATATTTAATAGTTTATTTATAAATATATATATATTATATTTATATATGTTTATTAATAAAAATATTAGTAAAAATATATATTATTTCAAATTATATAAAATTAAACAAAATGAATTTGATCATTTTATTTTTAGTTTTAATTTATTATTTAAAAAAAAAGTAAAAATGAAAATAATTTTTGATTTATCTGATTTAACAATACAGGATTTTTTATTTACTAAACAATTATTAAAATTTATGAATGATAATCAAAATAATACTAAAAAATATATTATTAAAACTGCTTTAATTATTCCTAATGAATTTATTAGAAAAAATATTAATTTTTGTATATTTAATTTATATAAACCAATAAAACCTAATAAAATAACTGATTCTTATGAAAATGCGTTTATTTTTTTAAATAATTGAATTTATTTAAAATTGAAATTTTTTTATTATTATTTATTAGATGTTTGAAGAACCGGAGTATATTATTGATTTATCTTTAAATAAAGAAAATATTAAATTTTATAAAAACAATAATAATATTTTTATGAAAAAAGATATATTAATTAGTTCTAATGTTAAGGGTATTAAAATAGAAGATAATAAAATAGTTACTCATATTATTTATAATAATAATTTTATATATTTACCAGATATTGATTATAATAGTGATAAAGATTTATTAAATGCTATTATTAATAGAGAAAAATATATAGAACTATTAGCATCCAAATTTGATAATAAGGATAAAATAAATGATATACTCCGTAAAAAAAATCTTCCATTTCAATGTGTTAATAATAAAAATATTACTAATATATTAAATAATATGTAATTTTAATTTACAAACTTCTAATCTATATTATTTATAATTTCCAATCTATTTCATTATAACCATTTTTTTTTAAAATTTCATTTGTTTTACTAAAATGCTTACAACCAAAGAAACCACCACGATTTGCCGATAATGGACTTGGATG
>CEUJ01024107.1_pt1 | contig 18530 bp, 19 predicted proteins | sample 361531 | NCBI WGS metagenome assembly CEUJ01 (sample SAMEA2622842, study PRJEB7988) | marine metagenome | biome: marine biome (ENVO:00000447); feature: marine epipelagic mixed layer (ENVO:xxxxxxxxx); material: "saline water (ENVO:00002010), including plankton (ENVO:xxxxxxxx)" | depth 140 m | reverse complement strand
TGAATGGAATCTGATCATCGAGTCCAAATTTTGGATCCCATCCCGAAGAATCCATCGCAGAAGCCAATCGATTTGTGGCCACGTAAAATATGGAAAGAACGGGGACGAGTATGGCACCGACAGCAATGACAAATCCGAATCTCGATTCTTGTTTTTCAGCGAACTTCCAAATGGGCCAAGTCCCAAGGAAAGATTCGCGCATGCGAATCCCTCACTTCAGATTTCGAGTGAAGGATTGAATTCCAGTAATATGCCGGGCCAAAATCAGATTGTGGATATCATGTGTTCCTTCGTAGGTCTTGACCGATTCTAGGTTGTTCATGTGTCGCATGATTGGGTATTCGCTGGTCACTCCGTTTGCGCCGTGGATATCTCGAGCCACACGTGCGATATCGAGCGCAATGTCGACGTTGTTCATCTTGGCCAAGCTGACGAATTCAGGAATCCAATTGTCCTCGTCGATTTTTCGACCGAGGTGGTATGCCAACAATTGGCCCTTGGTAATCTCTCGCAACATGGTGGCCAACTTCATCTGAATCAGTTGGAATGCTGCAATGGGCTTGTCGAATTGAATTCTCTCTAAAGAGTACTTCTTAGCCGCATCAAAGCAGGCTTGTGCTGCACCGATACTGCCCCAAGCGATTCCATAACGGGCACGATTCAAGCATGAGAACGGACCAGACAATCCCTTGGCCTTGGGCAATAATCGATCTTTAGGAATCTTACAATCTTGGAAGACCAATTCACTGGTGACTGAGGCACGGAGTGAGTGTTTTCCCTTTTGCTCGGGTGCGGTGAATCCTTCATCGCCCATCTCGACAATGAATCCTCGGATCACACCATCCAACTTGGCCCAAACAATCGCGAGGTCACAAATGGTTCCGTTGGTAATCCACATCTTGGCACCATTCAACAGGTAGTGGTCCCCCATATCTTCTGCCTTGGTAATCATGCCACCGGGGTTCGAACCGTAATCGGGTTCGGTCAATCCGAAGCAACCGATGATTTCACCCTTGGCCATTCCGGGTAGGTACTTTTGCTTCTGCTCTTCAGTTCCCCACTTGTGAATGGGGTGCATTGAGAGTGAGCCTTGGACACTTGCAAACGAACGCAGTCCTGAGTCACCACGCTCTAATTCTCGGCAAACTACACCGTAAGCGGTGTAAGACATTCCAGCACAGCCGTATTCTTCTGGAACAACCATTCCAAGGATACCCATTTCTCCCATGTCTTGAATCCACTCTCTAGGGAATGTACCGTCAAGATAATGCTGCTCAATGTTGGGAATGACTTTCTCATCGACCCAATCTCGGACCATGTCGCGGACCATCAATTCCTCTTCAGTTAGCAAGGCGTCAACATCGTAGAAATCGAGTGCTTCGTATGCCATGTTCGGTGCGCCTATGGTGAGACCTTTGAACATTGCCAACGCCCCCTTAGGGGGCGACTCATGATTTCTTGGCTTTTCTTGCCGCACGTTTCTCGGCCTTTTCCTTGTCAATTCTCTGCTGTTCTGCAGCTTCACGTTTTGCATTTCGACGCTGGAAGTATTTGCGCTGCAACTTTTCACTGTTCATGAAAATCAAGCCGAAGATGACGCCGGGAACCGCGATGAGTACGACCACGGCTAGGATATACGAGATCAGACTGTCCGTCCATACACTGGTTTCGACCGGTGGATGGAAGCCAACGACGGCGCCGAATGATGTCACAATGAAGCCGACATTCGCATCGTCAGTGGTGCCCCATGTTCCAACCAAACGCTCACCCGCAAGTGCGTTGCTGGCATTGGAAACATCGCTGTATTCGACCCACTCATAGGCTTCTGCATTGCTCATGTCCCAGGCGGTGATTTGGAACGGTGCCATTGAGATGAGGGTCTCGCCAGGCGCTCGCTTGTGAATGTGAGTGAACTCCCCACCAAGGTTCGGGATGATTTGAGTGAACAAAGTCGATTGTTCAGGCTGCTGGAGATCTAGTCCCAAACTTCCAATGGCACGCCCTTCGCCAATGGCTGCACAGCGGTTGAATACTGGTTCACCACAATTGACACCCAACCATCGTCGATCTTCACCACCAATCCAATACATGGTGTGATTGGTGTTTGTATCAATCAATGCAATACCATCAGTTTCCGTGGTTACCGCACACAATTGTGCTTCTTCTTGACAAGCAATATCGGTAATATCACTGCCGATTTGGTCGTTAACAATCTCAAACACACCTTGCCCATCTTGCCCCTCATAGTAGGCCCAGATGTAGCCACTTTCGCCCGCCACATAGGCGTAGCTTCCAGCCGCATTCCAAGCAATGGCCGCCATGTCAAGATTCACAAGTTGCGAACTGCCGGTAACAGTAGTCACGGAGTGATCTTCTGCAACGTAGCGAAGCATCAAACCGTTGTCTCCAACCATGAGTGCAGTTTTGCCACGTGGGTGCCAATCAATGGCGCGAATGGTTTCCTCGGTCGGCGTTGCCAATTCCACCTGCTGAGTGGGGTCCGAACCGTCTAGCAGACGAGCATATCCTTCTGCACCGGCGACCAAAACCTTCTGTGTTGTTTCCCCACCAACCGCAATGGCTTCAAGACCTAAATCACGTTCTGCAAGCCAAATCGGGTTGTCCAATTCAACTGCACTTTCTGCGGTGACCGTGGGTATGAAACCAACAGTGAACAACAAAATGGCCAAACCAAATGAGACCCGAACCCGGTTCGCCATCATCCTGTCGACTGAACTCCCGATTATCACCCTTGTCTACACGCTGGCCAGCCGCGACCCTTAACCACAGGTTGGCTCTCCGACGAAACATGGAGACCTTTGAGGTGAAGCGTGGATTGGCCAAGAAATTGGCATCGGAAGGAGGACTTGCGAGTGTTGCTGGCAAGCATTTTGAGAATGTAGACGGTTCTGGTGATGCCTTTAGTGGTAGTCACGGAATCATGACCAGTATCTCTGGTGAGTACAATGCATTGGGTAAATTGGTCGTGGATGTTCAACAAGAACGTCCCGACTTTGACGATCCCGATGCCATGGCCGTTGCCATGGACAGTCGTAAGCGATGGTCAGCATTCCTAGATGAAGCCACAGGATACAATGCCAAGCAGCGTGGTGACAAGGCCAAAGAATTTGCAAAGAAGGCTTCCAAGGCCAAGTCCGGAATCAGTCAGGCGAGACATTTCATGGGGATGGCCAACAATCTCTCCGATGAGGTCAAAGCACAGGCTGAAGAATACATCACTACGATCGAAAACCTGCTTGAAGCGGGTGACAACACCAAGGCAGAGAGCACCGCAAAGAAGCTCTCCAACCTGCTCGAATCTTGATAGGCGATCTCTATGACCATGACTGACAGCGAGAGACTTGAGCTGATCACTGGAGCAGCGCAAGAGGTCGTTGGTGTCGAACACTTGGAAGCGAGAATCGGCGAAGGTGGCGTGATACGCGCTTACGTCGGGTTTGAGCCCAGTGGTAAGGCGCATGTTGGTTGGAAAGTATTGGCCACCAATCTTCGGCGAATGTTGGATGCGGATGTCAATGTCCTAATTTTCCTGGCTGACTGGCATGCTTGGGTCAATGACAAGTTTGGAGGAGATATGGATAAAATTCAGACGACTGGGAAGTACATGGAGGAAGTCTTTCGGGCTCTTCTCGGACATCCTGAAGAGGGTGAGGGTCCCGGTCAACTGCGATTCGCCTATGCTTCTGAAATCATGGATAGCGGCGATTATTGGGCACGAGTTCTTCGTTGTTCCAAAAACATGAGCCTCGCGCGCGCGAGGAGAACATTCAGTATCATGGGTCGGGACGAGGCGAGTGGTGACGGAGATTTGTCGAAATTTTTCTATCCTGCAATGCAAGCGGCTGACATCTTTGAGATGGACATTGATTTGGCCATTGGTGGCATGGACCAGCGTAAGGCACACATGTACATGCGCGAAGTGGCTGACCATTGGAATTGGACCAAAGCCACGTGCATCCATACGCCGATTATTTCGGGCCTCAAGAGCGCCGGTGCTCGAATGGATTCGTTTGATCATAAGATGAGTAAGTCCGATCCATCGGGTGCGATTTTGCTGCATGATTCCCCTGAAAAATTGCGCAAAAAAATGCGAAAAGCATACCTTGACGTGGAGCAAGATGACAGCCCAATTTACGAATTGTTAGAGCACATCATCCTGCCCGAACAAGGTCACATTACCGTGACACCCAAGCCCGAATATGGAGAACCTAGTACCTATGATTCTCTGGAGGGATTCATTACTGCGGTAAAATCTGGGGAAATTCATCCTTTAGATGCAAAATTTGCCGTTGCAGATGCCATTTCCGCTGGATTAGAATCGATGCGAAATCACTTCGAATCCAACCCTTCTTTGCTGGATGCAGTCAATGAAATCACTGGACAGTAGGTTTGGGTGGCGTGACCAACATTGTACGATGAACGTAATCTGTCGCTTTCAGTCGGGGCATCATTGATAGGTGAAGTGGACGCGGCGCAACACGCTCAGGGGGAGCAAGTATGTCTGAAGTGGGTATTGATGATATTGCAATCCATTTTCCTAAGTTGTATCTTGACATGAAGGATTTTGCAGAAATGCGGGATGCGGATTATGGGAAATTGAACAAAGGGCTGGGCCTTTCGGCCATGGCTATACCGGATGTGCACGAAGATACTGCAACCATGGGTGCCAACGCCGTTACACGCCTAATCGACCGAAATGGAATCAAGCCGACCCAAATCGGTCGGATGTATTTGGGAACTGAAAGTGCTCTAGATGGTGCCAAGCCCACTGCGACCTACATTCTCGACATGCTTACACAGCGTTACAGTGGAAGATTCGGTGAAGATTGTTTCCGAAATTGTGACGTTGTGGACATGACATTTGCTTGTATTGGGGCGGTCGATGCCCTGCACAACACACTTGATTGGGTCGCACGAGGAGGCGAAGAAGATGATCGAATCGGCATCGTCGTCTTTAGTGACAACGCAAAGTATGATTTGGAATCCGCTGGAGAATATACTCAGGGCGCCGGTGGTGGGGCGTTATTGATTCGTCACAACCCAAGACTGATTTCCATACCAGATCGTTGGGGCGTATCCACGTCACCCGTACACGATTTCTTCAAACCTCGACGCGAGGTCTCCATCAAATCAGTGATTTCACACGTGGTCCAATTGGCTCGAGAAACAGGCGCATCAATCAAGGAAGGCATGGTAGACCGCATGGTACGCCATCTCCCTGAATCTACTGTACGTAGAATGGGCATCTTCAGCCATGGAGTCGATCGTGTACAAGTTCATCGTGATGAACCAGTATTTGATGGTCAATTCAGTAATCAGTGTTACCAAGATGCCGTCGAAGAGGCCTTCCGAGATTTCCGTTCAAAAGCCATTACAGATGGCCGATGGGATCCGGATGGAGAAACCGTACTAACCGAAGATTGGGCACGTATCATCATGCATTTGCCATATGCATTCCAAGCAAAGCGAATGTTCCCAGCTGTCTTTGCTTACGAACGACGTGGAAGCGCTTCATGGGCCGATGTCGAAACGGAAATCGGCCTGCCCCCCAGCATCGATGATTTTGATGATACTCCCGAGGGACAAGCTGAACATGCCAAAGCCATGGACGGGTATCGACGCAGTATATCCAAGACGCAGGCATATCGCGATTTCCATGCAGATCGTATCGAAAAAGGTCAGCGTGCAAGCTCTCTGATTGGCAATCAATACACGGGTTCAATCTTCTTGGCCATGATGTCGACCTTTGAGTCCGATTATGAGGCCGACAGTCCACTTGATGGCCGTCAATTTGGTCTTTGTGGATACGGTTCTGGTGCGAAAGCGAAGGTATTCGAGGGCATCGTCAGTGATCGCTGGAGAGAAGTGGTCGCCAGTTGGAATCTGTTTGAGCGTATGGCAGGTAGAATGGCCATCGACCAAGTAACCTACGAGTTGCTTCACAAAGGCATTCATGAAGGCAGTGTTCTGAAGCCTAGAGGTGAATTTGCCCTCGTTGAAATCGAGGGTGGAGAAGGTGAACTCGAGGGTGCTCGAACCTATGCTTGGGTCGAGTAATCTTTCAGGGGCCTCATGGGAATCGTTCATAGACGGGATTCGTTGGCGCATCACCGTAGGTGATGATAATGGCTGATATTGCAGTTCTAATGAAACAAGTCCCAGATACGAATGCGAAGATTGTGGTTAGTGGTGGTCGTGTCGATGAAAGTGCCGTGAACAAGTGGTCCATGAGCCCCTTTGACGAGTATGCCTTGGAAGCAGCTTTGGGACAAGGCGGCTCGATTACAGCCATCACCTGTGGACCTGAGCGTGCCAAAAAGATGTTGACCGATGCTGCGGCGGTAGGTGCAACAGATCTCATGCACATCATGGTTGACGACCTTTCAGCACTCGATTCAAATCAAATTGCGACCATCCTAGCGGCCGCGGTTGAGAAATCCGGAGCCACAGTAGTCTTCTGTGGCAAGCAAGCGGCCGACACCAATGCGGGATCAACGGGTCCCGGTGTTGCAGAAATGATGGGTGCAGGTTGTGTGACTATGGTCAGTGAATTGACCGGTGACGCCTCAGGGTTCATGGCATTGCGCCCCAGTTCAAGTGGGATGGAGCGGGTCAGCGTCTCTGCGCCCTGTGTCATCGCATTCGACAAAATGAGCACAGAACTTCGTCGACCGAACGTCAAGGGTATTATGATGGCCAAGAAAAAGGCGGTGGAAACGCTAACCATTGCTGACTTGGGATTGGACATCGGTTCAGCATCAATCAGTCTAGAAAATCAATCTCCACCGGCCGAAAAATCCGCAGGGCAGAAATTTGAGGGTGCTGAAAATGTCCCGACTGTGGTTGCTAAACTGCGTGATGAAGCGAAGGTGATTTGAGGAGGAATAATCATGGTAACAGTCATTGCAGAAATTTCAGGAAACAGTCTACACCCCGTCACAGCCCAACTCGTGGGCGCAGCAGGGGGCAACGCAACAGTTCTTTGCCCAGGTGGCATTGGAGCGAGTGAAGCAGCCGCTATTGCCGGAGTTGCAAAGGTCATCTCGGTTGAAGGCGATTGCTTTTCAGCATTCGATGGTGGCTCATGGGCCTCTGCTCTTGGTTCTGTAGCCGAGGGGCGTATTTTTGCAGCCTCTACAGCCATGGGTCGAGAAATCGCTGCGCGTATGGGTGCCTCCAAAGGTGTTGCTGTGGTGCAAGACGTCACGAGTATCGATGGTAATTCCGTGACACGCCCGATTTATTCGGGTAAGGCTATGGAAACCTTGACTGTAGCGGATGATACAATCCTAACCCTACGACCAAACACCTTCACAGCAGCCGCAGATGGTGGTAGTGCCGAAGTCAGTACCGTGAATCAGAGTGCAGATGTTGCCACATCTGTCAAGGAGGCCATTGCCAAAGCCACTGAGCGTCTTGATGTTGCAGATGCAGACATTGTCATCTCGGGCGGTCGAGGTATGGGTAGTATCGAAAATTTCAGCCACCTTGAAGCGATTGCAGATCAATTGGGTGCTGCAGTCGGTGCGTCAAGAGCAGTCGTCGATGAGTGGGGGATGTCTCACAGTATCCAAGTTGGACAAACGGGTAAGACAGTCAATCCTAGCCTATACATCGCTGTCGGAATCTCGGGTGCCATCCAACACCTTGCAGGCATGCGTTCATCAAAGTACATCGTTGCCATCAACAAGGATGCTGATGCACCCATTTTTGGTATCGCTGATTACGGAATTGTTGCGACTTGGGAAGATGCACTACCAGCATTGGCCGAAGCTCTGTCCAACCTCTGAGATGATTTTGTGACCGACCCCCTCGTGGTCGAACCCTCTACATCTCACGATGCGTCAATCATCTGGATGCATGGATTGGGTGCAAGTGCCTACGACTTTGTGGACATGCCTAGGCTTATTTCTCGCCCTGGGACACGTTGGATTTTCCCGAATGCACCAGTTCGTCCTGTCACTTTGAACAACGGATGGAAGATGCCATCTTGGTTTGATATCCGATACCTTGCAGGGCAATCAGAAGGAGAGAGAGAATGTCCAATCGAGGCACAAGAATCCTCTGAAATCATCGCTGAAATCATTGAATCCGAGCACAATAGGGGCATCCCTTACGATCGGATCGTATTGGTGGGATTCAGTCAAGGTGGTGCGATGTCGCTCTTCACCGGTTGTCGATTCCCCCATCGAATTGCCGGTATGGTCTGTCTTTCAGGCTACTTATTATTCCCAGAACAGCATATTCAATCATCTTCTGATGCCAATCGAGAGGCTCGAATATTGCTGTGTCACGGTATCCGAGATGACATGGTTCCGTTTACTGCCGGCGAACAGAGTGTTGCCTTCTTGCGAGAGCATGGTTGGTCTGTTGAATTCGAATCCTATCCGATGTTCCATGAAGTTTGCATGCCCGAAATCAACCGTGTTGGTGAATTCCTGGCAAGTATCTTGGATTAATCATCCAATAAATCGTAGGTATCCTCTCGGGTTGTCCCTTGGACTTGAACCGTAATCGTATCCGTACTACTCTCTCGAGCCGGATCACTGACCGTCAAAGTGAACGTATGGTTGCCAATCGGTAGGCGTACCTTAACCATCGGAGTATCTCCTATTTTTTTCGACATACCATCACGCCAAATCCATTGCTCAATCCCCTGGCTTCCAGGTGAGGTGGCTGAACCATCCAACAGAACGATTGCCGTCCCATCTTGGGTGGCATCGACAATCTGATCGGTTCCTGCATCCGCAGAGGGAGGGACATGTGAAATGAAATCATCATTTGAAAGACCTACCATTAAGTCGGTATCGTCCTCTTCGATTTTTGCCATCTGCTCAATCTCATCGTCCAACATAGCAAACAATTCGGAGTCATCGATTGAAGGTCTTCCCGCGTTCAGTTTCTGTTGTTCTTCAGGTGTCAGGAACGATGCCATGTCTTGTCCATCATCGGCATACAGATCGTCATCAGCACTAGCCACTGGAGATTTCAATTCCGCACCTTCAGTAAATTCGAGCAAGTCAGCATCGATTTCAGAGTCCGCAGAAAGGGCATAGGGTGTGGCGTTGGGGTCAATCCAAAGAATTCGATTTTCACGGGTGTAATCATTTTGGTTATCACCACTCAATGCGATTCGTGTTCCATCTTGGTTCGATACGATTGACTCGACCAAACCGCTATGTTCACATCTCCAAACTTCTTCACCATCAGCATCGATTCGATGCAGGTAGAACCAAGATGCAACCAGTAAATCTTCTCCATGACGGCGTAAGTCGTTAATCGTGTACATGGATTTCCATAACGGCTGCTGTGACAAATCCTCTGTCAATTTGACAACAGTACCATCAAAATGACCTGAAATGGCTCCCATTCCATCCGCTACCAAGCACACACTGCGCGATCGAATTTCTTCTGAATGAAGTAGTTCGCCGATTGAAGACCATCTCTCAAGCGCGATTTGTGCGATTTCGGAAGGCGTGATACCCATGACTTCTCGGCACAGTAGGAGAGAACCATCGTGCAGAAAACACATCGATGAAATCATTTCACCATCGTCTTGTACAGGTGTTCTTTTCCAGCGTAGGTTTCCACTTGAATCGAGGACGTATACGTGCCCCTCGTCATCGTTTACCGCGATTCCAGTCCCATCACTTGCGACCGTGAGTCCAATCAATTCGCCTGAAGAAAATCGGCCTCGCTGAACACCATTCTCAGTCATGATGTGAACGTGACGGCCACCATCGATACATGCAATCAGAGTGCCATTGTTTGAGATGTCCATCAGGTCGCACCCACCCCCAACAGAATGGGTCCACCGCCTTCCTCCCAAGCGTTCATGGCCGTACACATCGCAGGTATGGGTCCCGACAACAATCATCTCTCCATGCGCAAAACGGATATTAGTGACTGAATCTTCAACATTAAACGGTTCCAGAGGTTTTGGGGAATTTGACATGTCGAGAATCCGAACAGTTCCATCCTCACTCCCCCATGCCATCCACTTCCCATCCGATGAAACATCGATGGCCTGAACGATGGTCTCACACTCAATTTCCGAAATCGGGTCGATGACCATCGGCATGGCTCGTGACTCAAGGTCAACATCTTGAGAGTGCCGCCAGAATGATTAGGAAAACACCTTGGTTCTTAGGTCCTCAATTTCGCTTTCGCTCCATCCCACGAGTGGCTCCAAATACACTAGGGGCGTCCGTACATCTTCACCTTCGCCAATGCTTGTTGGTGCTTCGGCGAGCTCGTAAGCTACGATCCCCCATGGCTCTGGATTTGAGACCCCACCGGGGCCCGTTACCAATTGTGTGCTGTATCTCTGTGAGGCTAGGGCTGGATCCCATTTTTCAAGTGACTTCGCAGAACCAGTGATGGGTTTAATCCGACATCCTCTGTGCATCATCAACCAAGCTGAAAGCATGTCTTCCTCAGATTCCAAATTGGCTAAAACCAGTCCTTGAACGCCCGAGGGCAAGCCTCCTGGACCCATGAATCGGGTGCCGAGGAGATGCACCTTGTCGGGGAATAAAGCGACCCGAAGGGCCCAATCAGGATTCCGTAAATTGACCTTCAAATCGACTTTTTCGAGAACCTTTGCACCGACAGTACTCGCAAATGATTGACTGGTCCACTCGCCTCTTTCTCCGTACCGTCTACACTTTACTGCGAAGGTACCGGATGGGTTGGGATTTCGCTCAAGTGCCAATTCGGCAACCGCTTCAGGATCCAGTCCAATTTCGGTAAATGGGTCGACAGCGTTTACACCAAATGTATGCTTTAGAGCATCCACAATTTCATCTTCTTGGTCTCCACGAACGTAGACGATTCCTCCATCAGCACGAATTTCAATCTTCGCACCCCGAAGTCGACATTGAGCAATGAGGGTTTGAATCAAGACTCGCGTGAATTGTTTGCGAACCGGCCTGGATTTTAGCATGGATTCCCCAATGCGGACCATCCATTGGCCCATCATATCACCTCAGGGTTCGTTATGGATTTCGATAATCTCATCATTCTTGATCTGAGCTGACTTTGCAGCATCATTGCGAGATTTTTCCAATTTCTCAAGATAGGCAGAATCAATGTCTCCTGTTACATACTCACCATTGAAGCAAGAAGTGTCGAACGTGTCGATATTTCGCGAACCGCCACTGCAGGCATCAATGAGGTCGTCCAATGTTTGATAAATCAACCAGTCTGCACCGATTTTCTCACTTACTTGTTCTTGCGTACGGCCATGAGCGATGTATTCAGTCTTGGCTGGCATGTCGATTCCATACACGTTTGGATGAATAACCGGGGGTGCTGCACTGGCAAAGAAGACTTTGTTAGCACCAGCATCCCTCGCCATTTGAACGATTTTCGCACTCGTATTTCCTCGAACGATACTGTCGTCAACCAATAGCACGTTTTTACCCTCAAACTCGTAAGGGATTGGATTTAGTTTCTTGCGCACACTGTCTTTTCGAATCGCTTGTCCTGGCATGATAAATGTACGGCCAACATAACGATTCTTCACAAATCCTTCACGAAACGGGACACCCAGATCCTTGGCCAACTCCATTGCAGCAATTCGACCACTGTCTGGGACGGGGATGATCACATCAATGTTTGAATCTGGGAATTCTTTTGGGATTCTAGATGCGAGTTTTCGCCCCATCTTCAATCTTGCACGATGTACACTAATTCCATCGATGATTGAGTCTGGGCGTGCGAAGTAAACATGTTCGAAAATACAAGGCGAATAAGTTGGGGATTCTGCACATTGTTTCTCATAGAACTGCCCCCCTGCTGTGATGAAAACGGCTTCACCTGGGTCGACGTCTCTGACGATTTCACAACCCAATGCTTGCAAGGCAACAGATTCCGAGGCGAGAACCCACTCCTCTCCGCCATTTACACCCTCACGTCGACCTAAAATCAGTGGGCGAATTCCCCATGGATCGCGAAATCCGAGAATCCCATAGCCAGTAATCATGGCGATGATGGCGTAACCACCACGGCACCTCTCGTGGACCTTGGCGACCGCATGGAAAATATCGGCCACATCAAGATGTAAATCTTCACCAATGTACATTTTTCCTCGCTTGTGCAATTCATGTGCGAAGATATTCATCAATACTTCAGAGTCACTGTTGGTGTTAACGTGTCTCAGGTCTTCCCTGTACAGTTTTGTTCTCAGTTCATCGGCATTGGTCAAGTTGCCATTGTGAGCAAGTGAAATTCCATGCGGTGAATTGGTGTAGAACGGTTGGGCTTCAGCGCAAGAAGATGTTCCAGCAGTGGGGTATCGGACGTGACCGACCCCCATATGTCCAGCCAAGGTTTCCATGTGGCGCTGTTGGAAAACATCTCGAACCAGGCCGTTTGACTTCCTCTGGAATAGTTGCTCTCCATCACAAGTCACGATTCCGGCAGCATCCTGTCCGCGGTGCTGCAAAACAGTAAGTCCGTCGTAGATGATAGGTGACGCAGGGGTCCCGACTTGGGCGACGACACCGATGATGCCACACATAGGGGTACCCGAACCGTCGTCGGACTGGCGGCTTTAGAGTTTGACGGCGTCCCTAAAGGGACGAAAACCGCTCATTTCTTCTGATACATGGTGCGATTTCGCTTATTCCAGCGATACCCACGCATCTTTGAGGTGACACCAAATCCACAGGAAGCACATTGGCGCTTTTGCTTGTGGTAGCTGTGGCGTCCGCAGCGACGGCAACGGATATGCGTGGACTTCTGGCGCTTGCCCATGCTTGGAGTACCCTTACTCATCTTGACACCTCAGCGGCTCGGCGACCAACCCTCTGTATATCAGGGTTGCCACCCACCCTATGGACGTGTTAACTCACTCATTCAGTTCGATTGAGACGTCGCCACCGGTTGACTCCATCTCTAAAAGCGGGTCAGCGACATGTTCTCTTCCTGTAACCAACGCCAACAGCAAACCGAATACCAGCCCCACTGCGGTCAGCATTGCCGTGAGCCCAGAAAGTAGGATGGCTCCACCCTCACGCATTCCATCAATGGATTTGCCATATTCGGAGTGGGCCAAGTACAATGCGACTACAGAGAGGCATACCAAGCCAGCGATTTGCTCTTTCCATTGTGAATGGCGATGCAAGGAACCGAGACTGATCATGAGCAAGGCGATGCTGGTGCCGCCGAAGGCCAAGATGAATCCTCGAATCGCTTCCTCTGCTATGGTAGAGAACTCAACACCACCTGAGAGTTGCCAGACCAACAGGTCCATGCCGATGGCGATGACCAACATCAGTAACGCGACAGGTTTCCACCAGTTACCCTTCTGTTGCGTCATTCTTCGCCCTCCATCAGGTTGAGGTTCGTTCGTAGAACAGCCTCAACTACACTCTTCTCTTCCTCGGTCAAAGGGGCGACAACGTCAGGGTCGGGTGCACGTTTTTCAGCGATATAGACCAAAGCAATGAATGCGATTAATGCGCTGATTAACCCAACCAATCCTCCGAATAAAAACATCAGTTCACTCCAATGAATTGAATGCCAACCCGAGGCAGCCATCCCCTGTGAACCATTGTGCATAATTTCGTAGAACATCAGTCCTCCAGCAATGGTCAATCCAGCCAAGGTTAGTGCCTCCTTGTGCCGCTCTTCACCCATCATAACACAGAAGGCCCCGGCGAGTGCAGAAATCAAAATTAGAATCGTCAAGAAGGCATCGACCCATGCTCCCCAGGTGGTTTGACCGATTCCATTGGCGATGGCTGAAGGGGGTTCGGAAATCAGCATCCATGCGATCCAAACCAAACCGAAGTAGGCCATGAAAAACCCCATCGGCCTTAATCCACGGGGAAGGGGTCCAACAGGTGAGGGTCCCGAGAAGGTGGCAATCAATGTCCCTACGGCCATGCATGTGACGGGCACCAGCATGTGCAAGAATACCGCGAGAAGAGCAGTTTCTGGACCATCCTCGCCACGAGTGGTGATGCCGAAAGAGACTACCAATGCGATGGATAGGAAAAATCCGGGGAGTGCCAATTTTTTCCGTGGGTCTTTACGATCGGTGATCCAGAATCCAATGGAAAGGCACAACAAGGCCAGCGGTAGCCAAAAGCCAATCCGCGGGTCCGATACCTCGAACATGTGACGACGCCATGGTTTAGGTTCATCAAGGTTGACCGACTTTGCGGCGCAGTCACTTGTTTTACTGTCTTATCGCGCGCGACACCCTCATATAGAGGCCGATGTTCGCAGGCTCGCACCCAACGGTGAGGAGGCTCAACTATGGTCAAAATGCCACGACAGGTCAAGCGGTACAGCCCCAAGGCTGGACGCCACACCATGCACACCGTTGAGCGCGTAAAGAAGCGCCGTGCGAGCGAATTGAAGTGGGGACAGCGCCGCTTCCGCCGAGTCATGGCTGGATACCGCGGTTTCCCACGTCCCAAACCCGAGGGCCGCGAAAAGCCTACGAAGCGAGTGAATATCATTTACCGTTGCACAGAAACCGGTAAGGCACACACTCCTCCATGCAAGCGAGCGAAGAAATTCGAACTCGTCGACAAATGATTCAGGTGAAACAAATGGCGGGCAGTAAGTTCCTACGTGTACATTGCAGAGATTGTGGTAATGAGCAGATTATTTTCGAGCGAGCGAACACCGTAATCAACTGCGGTGTTTGTGGCTCAGTTCTCTCCCGCCCCGCGGGTGGAAAGGCGCAACTTACAGGCGCAACCGTAGCTGAGACCCTCGAGTAAAGGGGGTCAAGCAATGTCTGATCAAGATACTTGGCCGGAACTCGGTGAATTCTTGGTTTGTACCATCGGTTCAGTCAAGCAAAACGGTGTTTACGTTGATTTAGATGGTTACTCGGGCCGAGAAGGATTCATTTTCATTGGTGAAGTTGCCTCAGGATGGGTCAAGAATATCCGCTCCATCGTTCGAGAAGGGCAACGTGTTGTTGCCAAAGTCATCAAGGTCAAGAAAGACAAGCGCAGCGTCGAACTGAGTATAAAATCCGTGAGTGATGAACGTCGCAGAGATACTCTTCAGCGCTGGAAGAATAAACAACGAGCCGGTCAATTGCTTCGTATTGTTGGCGAGCGCTCCAATTGGGATGAAGGCAAGATTTCTGAAATGAGTGTAGAATTGAGTGAAACCTTTGGAGGACTTTATGCTGCATTTGAGGAAACAGCCATCGAGAATGATGCGCTCAAAAATGAAGGATTTGAAGGGGAATGGACGGCTGTATTTATCGAGACAGCGGTTGAAAACATCATCCCAGAATTCGTCAACATCCGTGCCACTGCCGACATACAGATTCATGGAAGTGAGGGGATTGAGATTATTCGAAAGGCACTCTCTGCCGCGGAAGATTGCGCATCAAAAGAAGAAGAGGTTGAAGTCTCAGCTTACTACGATGGTGCACCCGAATACAGGATCGAACTGAAAGCCCCCGATTGGGATGTTGCTGAATTACACTGGGATTTGGTTGAGGCAGCGATTTCAAAGCATATCAGCGCCGAAGTCGGTAAGGTCGAAATCTCTCGCCAATGAACCCCTGAACAAGAGAGAGGTTCAAAGGCCTCGCAAAGAAGCGACGCGTTATGGCTCGGACACGATTGCAGAAATGCACGACCTGTGGCGCATATGGCTTGTCTGAAACCTGTGCTGAATGCGGCGCACCTGCACAGGCTGCTGTACCCATGCGCTTTTCACCGGAAGATTCGCGTGCGGACATTCGGCGGAAATTAAAGAATGTAGAGTCAGAAGCGTGGGTCAATCAATTACCCTCCCCGGAGGATGAGCAAGAATGACAGCTTCAGTCCATTGGCTTGGAACTGAAGGATTGCCTGAGCATCAACTCCTCATCGTCGCTGTTCCCGGAGTGGGAAATGTTGGAAAACTCGTGGTAGATACCCTCAATGAAGAGCAAGATGCGAACCTTATCGGTCGAATTATTCATCCTGATATGCCCCCTCATTCCGTACTTGAAGGCGGTTTGTTGGTTCCCCCACATCTCTCAATTCATGCCGTAAATTTGGACAATTCAAAAACGGTCATCACCATCTCTGGAAATGGACAGCCGATGACCCCTCGAGGTCAACATGAAACAGCAGAAGCCATTTTGCAACTCGCCAATATTCATTCTACACCTTTCGCGGTCGTTCTTGCAGGATTGAGTGCCAATCCCGGCGACGAACAAATCCATCTTGCCAGCCCTTCAGATGATACGACATCTGAGTTGAAGAAGCGAGGAATTCCTGTGAGCTCAGAACAACCCTCTGGGGGCATGCTCGGCTTGGCGGGACTCATTGTCTCTCTCTCTCCAATGAGTGGTGTAAGGGCAGCAGCCTACTGTGCAGAAACGGTGGGGACCAGTGTCGATGTTGTGACTGCAGATCGTCTAGCACATCGTCTGAGTTTGGACTTTGAGTTGGGCCTTGCTTTACCCATTGATAATACTCGAGAAATGGCTGCACGTTTGCTCTCGATGATGGAAGGGAAAGAAATTGCAGGCATTGATTTGAGTGAAGATGAATCAGGTGCAGGCTTCTACGTTTAGACTCGTCAGACTTATCTCAAACTTGATTCTCGACGTGCTATAGCCGAGATCGCATAGCCCGGTATTGCGGTGGATTCGAAATCCACTGTTCTCGTGACGCGGGAGTTCAAATCTCCCTCTCGGCGCCAAAAACTCATCAAGGGAAGGCTTCAGCGATAGACATGGAGGTCGGCATTTCCCATGAAGGTGAGCGTACAATTCAGCAGTATGATTCACCTGTGACCATCGCCAAAGTCCTTGAGAGAATGGAAATACCACCTTCAACCGTACTCACGGTTGTGGGGGGCCAAATAGTACCTCATACATCCACCATCACCGGGGATATAGAGATTGAACTAATCATCGTATCTAGCGGTGGTTAATCTTCACGACGACTGAGAATCGCCAAGCGTGTGTTCTTCTGGAACTTGATTTCCGGACGTCCAAAGAATTCAGAGTAGACACCGTTCAGAATGGCGATTTCATCCCCCGGTCGAACTGAACGGGCACTGGGTGGGACGGCAAAGGCATAGGCGACGATGTCAATGCTCCCGGTGCCATCCTGGATAGTTAAGCGCCATTTTGGCTTGCCCGAACCAGAGCGAAATTTCTGCCATGTCGTGTCACGAATCGTCATGACTCTGCCCACTACACTACCGGCTGTGGTCATCCCAACAATTTGTTCCCCATCGGCATCATTTGGATCGATGATTTCAATTTCTGAAAGGTCATCCAATTCGACACTTGGAGTCAGGTTCCATTCTGTGGGTCGGCCCCCCTTAATGCGTACATGCGCCCCATTTGCAATTCGACGTGTAATTCGTTTTGGTTTCGGGAAAAAGCAATTTTTCACTTCGACACGGTCCACACCTTGTTGTAGATTGAATTTGATTTGGATGTTCCCTTCTTCATCGCTTTGGGGGGACAACAGTCCAGTGACTTCACCACAGATGTCAATTCTTGTACGCAATTGATTTGAGGGTGTAATGGGCCATTGTCGCCCTTCATGTTGCAAACGATCCATGTTTGGCAATTCACTTCGGTTTTCTCCATTCGGACAGATGCTTCGATGAGTACAATCAATACATCGTGCGAGAGGGTCCTCACTCGTACCCACGTGAATTCCGCCCGCTTCAAACAATTCAAGTGGCGCCGGTTTGGCCGGATAATCGACAACATCTTCACTTCGTTTTTCAAAGAGTGAATCATAGGTTTCACGAAGTTGAATGTCCAATTCCAACAGTCGTTCTTCATCCGGTGCCGAGACTTGTTTCACTTGATTGGAACCTGCATACCAGATTCGTAGGTCTTGGACTCGCGATGAACGCCCGTGGGTTTCCCACCATAACCATGCATAAATCTCCAATTGCAGCACATATCCGGATGAACGATCGTTGTCTCCCATCGCTGCTTTGAGATCGATGATTGAAACATGTCCTTCCCAATCGTAGACAAAATCGTATTCGCCCCAAAACCAATGTTCAGGGTGAATGGTTCCGAGGCTGAATGTTCCTGCGTCGGGGTCGACAAACCAAGGACGTGCAATTTCCCAAGCTTCCATCAGTGTGCAGTCACCTGTGGTTGCAGCAGGGTGTGGGGTGTCCCAATCGTATGGAAACCCATCGGGTGCAGGCCATTTTGGACGATTACCAGATCTAAATTCCGATAGTTTTGGTCCACCATTCATCTGCAAACAGCGTTCAACTTCTGTGAGGTGAAAATCGATGGTGGCATAGGCCATTTTCTGCATCAATTCATCATCCAAATCTGCACCGCTACCGATCGACATCGGATTGTCTTCGAATTCTTCGACATGGATCTGCTTGACCACTGGGAGGTGGATATCACATCGAGCCTGAGCCCATGTTCGGAGTGATTCGATTGAGTCCAAACCTTCTCGTCGTTGAATGCTCGGAGCCTTGTAACCTTCAGCAGAATCACGAGACGGACGCTGTTGATCATCAAGTGGAGTTTCTAGGAT
>CEUJ01040051.1_pt1 | contig 18547 bp, 13 predicted proteins | sample 361531 | NCBI WGS metagenome assembly CEUJ01 (sample SAMEA2622842, study PRJEB7988) | marine metagenome | biome: marine biome (ENVO:00000447); feature: marine epipelagic mixed layer (ENVO:xxxxxxxxx); material: "saline water (ENVO:00002010), including plankton (ENVO:xxxxxxxx)" | depth 140 m | reverse complement strand
CGGCAAATGTGGCTGCAAACATGGAGGTAAGTAATGGGTAAGTTATGTCCTCGTGGTAAGGCAGCAGCCAAACGCAAATTCAAAGTATACCCCTCTGCATATGCTAACGCTTATGGTGTAAAGGTATGTAAAGGACAAGTAAAAGCCGGTGGCAAGAAAAAGGCTGCACCCGGATATTCACGTAAGAAAAGAAGGTAATGGCAGCACTAACTAAACGCCAACAAGATACTCTTAAAAAACATTCCAAACATCACTCTGCCAAGCACATGGCTATGATGCGTAAGGAAATGAGAGCAGGCATGAGTTTCTCAGCCGCACACAAAAAAGCACAAAAGGCAGTAGGCAAATGAGTTTAAGACGATGGTTTAAAGAAAAATGGGTAGACACCAAGACCGGCAAGCCTTGTGGCCGCCAAAAAGGGGAGAAACGCAAAGGCTATCCAGCTTGCCGTCCGTCGAAACGCGTTTCTTCCAAGACTCCTAAGACTACTAAAGAGATGTCGAAAGGTGAAAAAGCCAAGTTCAACAGATCAAAAACCAGTAGTCGTAGGATATCTTACAATCACAAAAGACGAAAATCTAAAACTAAAAAATGATAACAACTCAAACACAAACTTTAACTAGACAAGATAACAACTGGCAAAGGTTCTGTGAGTGGGTCACATCTACCGACAACCGCCTCTATGTGGGGTGGTTCGGTACTCTTATGATACCCGCACTCTTAACAGCAGCAACATGCTTTATCGTAGCATTTATCGCTGCACCTCCCGTCGATATTGACGGAATACGTGAGCCAGTTGCAGGCTCTTTGCTATTTGGTAATAACATAATCTCAGGAGCAGTAGTACCTAGCTCTAATGCTATAGGTCTACACTTCTATCCTATATGGGAAGCAGGCACATTAGACGAGTGGCTATACAATGGTGGCCCTTATCAGCTTATTGTCTTCCATTTCCTCATTGGTATCTCAGCATACATGGGTCGCCAGTGGGAGCTCAGCTACAGATTAGGCATGCGTCCTTGGATTGCAGTAGCTTACTCTGCACCTGTATCAGCAGCGTTCGCTGTGTTCCTTGTGTACCCATTCGGTCAAGGGAGTTTCAGTGATGGTATGCCTCTTGGTATTAGTGGTACTTTCAATTTCATGTTCGTATTCCAAGCAGAGCACAATATACTTATGCACCCTTTCCATATGGTCGGTGTTGCTGGGGTATTCGGTGCAGCTCTTTTCTCTGCTATGCATGGAAGTTTGGTTACTAGCTCTCTCGTTGCAGAGACAAGTGATCTTACTTCTCAGAACTACGGTTATAAGTTCGGTCAAGACGGTGAAACCTATAATATTGTCGCTGCTCATGGCTATTTTGGCAGATTAATTTTCCAGTATGCATCCTTCAACAACAGCCGTGCTCTTCATTTCTTCCTTGCTGTGTTTCCTGTCGTTGCTATTTGGATCACCTCAATGGGCATATCAACAATGGCTTTTAACTTAAACGGTTTCAACTTTAATCAGTCAGTCGTTGACGTTAATGGCAAGATTATACCTACATGGGCTGATGTCCTAAATAGACAGAACCTTGGTATGGAAGTAATGCATGAGCGTAACGCACATAACTTTCCACTAGATTTAGCATAATGAACGCAATCCACCTTTTCCCTTCACCTGTTTGGAAGTTCTCTTTATCAAATCACGAAGTATACAAGAAAAGACTTGTTACAAATTTAGAACAAACTTTTAAAACTAAACCAAACTCAAAAGCTGGTTGGGCTAAGATGTGCCATACGTGGCAGTGCCATATGAACGAAGTAACTGTTCCTTTAAAGGATCTATACGATGACATCATGGCCGAGGTTATGAAGTTTATTGAATACATAGGCGTATCACAGGGTAGTTATTATAAGATCAATGACAGCTGGTTTAATGTACACACGCACGACATGTACCAAGAAGTACATGGGCATCTACCATCTTTTATTTCTGGTAATTACTATATACAATTTGATCCGGAGAAAGATAAGTCCCTTGTTTTTATGAATGAAAATCAATCATTTTTTTATTCTTCATACAATATGGGCTTACCTATAAATAACCCTCCGCTAATGCCTCAATGTCAGATACCAGATGTTAAAGAAGGTGATGTGCTATTGTTTCCATCAACTTTAAATCATTATGTTCCAAAGTCTGAGCCACACGATCAGCTAAGAATAACCAATAGTTTTAATATTATGCCGGTTCCGCCGTCATCTAAGTTAATTCTACCAAACAAGTAAGTCCACGTCCGTTCATCCTTCGGGACGCATGAGATCCAAGCATGGAACGGGGCTTGGATATATGGAGTTTACAATGACTGTAACTTACGTATATCGTGGCATTGAATACACAAGAGTAGTCAAAAAATAGTTGACATGGGAGGTGCAACTCCTCCCTACTCTATTGGCGAGAGCCCCGTACGCGGGATACCTTGAGCCGTCTAGACGGTGGGATAGACCACAAAAAAGGCCAAAAAATTTCAGTACTGAAGAAAGTAAACCAATACATTCTTAAATAGAAATGGCATACCCCGGAAGTTTTGACCATCAGTCAAACGTAAATCCAGCCCAGTTAACAAGACAGGGTTCTTTAAACGGTGGTTCTGACCAACGAGCCCTCTACTTAAAAATATTTAGTGGAGAGATGTTCAAAGGTTTCCAGAGAAACACCATCGCACGTGACCTAGTACAGAAGCGTACACTTACATCAGGTAAGAGTATGCAGTTCATCTATACTGGTCGCACCACAGCTGAGTACCACGTACCCGGCCAGAGCATTTTAGGTAACGACCAAAAGGCTCCTCCAGTCGCTGAAAAGACAGTGACAATCGACGATCTCTTAATCAGTTCAGCATTTGTTTATGAGCTAGATGAAACACTTGCACACTATGACTTGAGAGGAGAGATCTCAAACAAGATCGGTTATGCTCTTGCAGAAAAGTATGACAGATTAATCTTCCGTGCCGTAACAAAGGGTGCTAGACAGGCTTCTCCTGTTTCTATGACTAACTTTGTAGAGCCCGGTGGAACACAAATCCAAGTTGGTGCCGGATCTGATGCAGACGACGCATACAACGCTGGACATCTAATCAACGCGTTCTACGACGCTGCCGCAGCTCTTGACGAGAAAGGCGTGTCTCAAGACGGACGTGTAGCTGTACTTAACCCAAGACAGTACTACGCCCTTATACAGAACGTAGAGACAAACGGCTTAATCAACCGTAACGAAAGAGGAGACGCATTGCAGTCAGGACAAGGCATCATTGAGATTGCTGGAATCCAGATCTTCAAGTCAATGAATATCCCATTCTTCAGCAAGTATGGTACAAAGTATGCTCCAGCATCTGGTGCACAAGCTGGTACTGACCTTGCAACTGTAAACCCCGGCAACACTGGTGACTTTGTTGACGTAGGTTTAGAAGATGGTAGAGCTTCTGTTGCTGGTATTAACAACAACTACGGACAAGCTTCTAACTTCGCTAACTCATGTGGCCTTATCTTCCAAAGAGAAGCTGCTGCTGTTGTCGAAGGAATCGGCCCACAAGTTCAAGTAACAAGTGGAGACGTGTCTGTTGTATACCAAGGTGACGTGATTCTTGGCCGTCTAGCTATGGGTGCAGACTTCTTAAACCCAGCTGCTTCTGTTGAATTGTTCGCTGGAACAACAACTAAGCCTGCTGCGTTTGGTACTACATACCCAGCTAACGCTTAATTTACATTTTATACGGGAGCTTCGGCTCCCTTTTTTTCTTATGGCTTCCACAACTATTGACATCGACACAGAACTGTCCGCAGTAAATAATATACTGGGGGCTATAGGTCAAGCACCAATAACAACACTTAACTTTGACAACCCAGAAGTAGCTTTTATATATAATCTACTCCGCGATGCCAACGTAGACACGCAGGCAGAGGGGTGGCATTACAATACAGAACTACATGTAAAGTTTTCTCCTGATAATAATAAGAAGATAGCAATAGGTAATGATATATTATCTATGGATCTACATGACAACCAAGCCCGTAGACATCACGATTTAGTAAGACGAAACGGATTTTTATATGATAAGTCCACACACTCTGATGAATTTGATGGAGACATAGATCTTGATATTGTAAGGTTATATGCTTTTGAAGACTTACCTATAGTATTTAGACGGTTTATTGTCTACAGAGCAGCCTCAGCAGCAGCTACACAGTTAGTAGCAAACCCTAACTTAGTAAGGTTGTTATCAAACCAAGCTGGATTAGCACGAGCTGCTTTACAAGAGTATGAGTGCAATCAAGCAGACCACAGCATGATGGGATTCCCAGAAGGCACTTCATACCAAACATATCAACCCTTTAGAAATCTTAGAAGATAATGGCAGGCATTACACAAACTATTCCTCAGTTCTCGCTGGGCATGTCAGAGCAACCTGATAACTTAAAATTTCCCGGACAAGTAACAGAAATAGTAAATGCTATACCAGACGTTACTAAAGGTTTATTTAAAAGGCCGGGTGCTAAACGCATAGGAGCAGATAAATTATCTAACGTACAATCTGGAGGTTCTTGGTTTCATTATTTTAGAGATAAAACCGAAGGATCTTATATAGGCCAAATTGCAGCTGATGGTCAGGTACGCGTATGGCGTTGCAGCGACGGTCAACAGATGACTACAGCCTACGGAACTGGTGGGCAAACAGCAATAACAAATTACTTAACAACAAGTGCCCCAGAAAACTTACAATTCCTCACAATTAACGATACCACCTTTGTTAATAATCGTGATAGTACTAATGCTAACACTCTCGTTGGGACAACAGGAACTACAGATGATACTCCAGACCCTCACTTTGCATTTGTAGAATTACTACGTACAGAAAACGGTAGGCAGTATGGATTAAATATTTTTGACAGTGCTACAGTTACAACTCAACACAGAGCAACACGAATCAAAATACAAAGTGATAATCTTAATGAAGAAGATGGCACAGGACATTGTCCGGGAATAGGTACACAGGTATTTAGTGTAGACTCTGGATCTAAAAAGAATTTAATTTTTAGACTTAGTATTCTAGGGCAGCAAGGTGTTAGCCCTAATTATGATGGTAATGCTACACAGAATGGTCAAAACTATAGATGTAGCTATCAACGAGACATTACATTATTACATGGTGGCGAAGGTTATCAGACTGGTGACACTGTTCAAGTTACATTAACACAAGCTAGAGGTGGTGCTACAGGCACTGTTTCTGGTGGTATACAACAATTTGACAGCGATGCTACTTATACTATTGTAGTAGAGGAGCATGAGTCAACTGACCTTAACGCTACAGTATTTAATGGTTCTAATGGTAATGGTTTAATTAGGCCAGAACCCACACCTTTTGATGCACAGACAGCTGTATCAGCAGACCAGATACTTGGTGGTATTGTTTCCGAGTTACCAACTGGTATCAATGCTAAAATTATAGGTAATGGTCTATATCTATCTTCACAAAACCCATTCAATGTAGATGTTGTAGAACAAGACTTAATGAGAGTTATGCAAGGCTCAGTTAACGATGTACAGGATTTACCAAACCAATGTAAAAACGGATATATCGTAAAGATAGCTAACTCTCGTATGTCCCAAGAAGACGATTACTATTTACGTTTTGATGGTCAGAACGATAAAGACGGTGTAGGATCTTGGTCTGAATGTGCTAAACCCGGCATACCTAAAACTCTAACTAACATGCCATTAGTTATACAGCGTACAGCTGCAACTACATTTACTGTTAAACAGTTTACATATAGAGACAGGCGTGTAGGAGACGAGATAACTAATCCTTTACCTACGTTTGTAAATAAACGTATAAATAAAGTATTATTTTTCCGAAACAGACTAGCGTTTTTATCAGGTGAAAATGTAATAACGTCACGACCGGGAACTCTTGGTACGCCTGACTTTTTTATAGAAACAGCTCTTACAGTTTCTACGTCTGACCCTGTTGACATATCAGCAGCCTCTATGTTTCCGTCAGAATTATTTGACGGTATAGAAATAAACACAGGTTTACTGGTATTCAGCTCCAACCAACAATTTTTACTTTCATCCGATGATACAGTCTTTAACCCTGATACAGCTAAGCTGCGAAGTATATCTACCTTTAGTTATGATACTGCTATACCTCCTATTTCGTTAGGTACAACAGTGGGTTATCTTGACACTTCTAATAAATTTACTAGATTTAATGAAATGGCTAACGTCGCACGAGAAGGCGAGCCTAATATCATAGAAGTTAGTAAAGTTGTGCCAACATTATTACCTAAAGATCTGGACTTAATTACAAACTCCAGAGAAAACTCAATAATACTAATTAGTAAAACTAATACTGATGTAGTTTTTGGGTACAAATATTTTCAAACAGCAGATAAACGATCTCAAGCTGCATGGTTTACATGGAAGCTAAACAATCCATTAGTATATCATTTTATTATAGATGATGAATACTTCTTTTTAGATAGTGATTACTATTTACAAAGTATTAAACTAATACAAGCTGACAACGATCCTAGCATAGTACAAGATAATGTCGACTTCTTACTTCACGTGGATAATCATACTACTGTTAGCGGTGGTAGCTTTAACGCAACTACAAACCTCACAACCTTTAGTGGTGTGGGTTGGTTAAATACAGTTACAACTCCTAATCATCAGCTAGTAGTGATTGACACTAACTCTAACTCGTCACGAGTTGGTAGATACGCCAAGGCCACAGTGTCTGGAACAAGCTTTACACTACCCGGAAATTGGTCTGGTGTCACACTTACAATAGGATACATTTACCCATACGAGGTCAAGTTTCCTACTTTATACCCTACAAAAGTAACTGGAGGACAGTCTACATCCGACGTTAACTCGTCCTTAGTGATACATAGAATCAAACTTCACTTTGGTAAGATAGGTCTATATGAGACTACGCTTGAACGTGTAGGAAAATCAGACTATACTGAAGTATATGAATCTACTGAACTAGACGAGTATGATGCGTCTGATGCACCATACCTAGAAGAGTTTGTTAAGACTGTACCAGTATACGAAAAAAATACAAATGTTGAAATAACACTTAAATCTTCACACCCTGCCCCAGCTACATTAAGATCACTGTCTTGGGAAGGGGATTACTCACCCAAATTTTATCAACGTGTCTAACATAGAACTAACAAAAGAAGAAATAGGATACCTCTATTGGAGAATGAAAACCAATAGATGGTATGAAGAATATACTAAAAGAGGCATGAAACATATGCCATGGGAACCTTGGATGGCAGATACTATAGAGAAACTAGAGCCGATATATAAAAAACTATATGAGTAAATACATTCACCCTTTAACAGTTGAAGCTGCCACCGAGGTAGCTTCTAACCTACGCTCAGACGACTTCAGAGAGATCCATGAGGGCTATGGATTAGATCCAAAGGTCTATCTACCCATAATGTCTCAAACACCCTCTGGAGTCTATTTTACATCGCCTAGCGGCAAGATTGCCGGAATGGCAGGCGTAGGTACAACAGGAGATATATGGATGCTTTGCACCCCCGTAATCCATGAAAAACCTATTTTGTTTGCAAGAGAAGCAAAGCGGTATGTCGATAGCCGAACTGAACCTCTCCTCTGGAACAAAGTTGACTATAGGAATAAAGTACATTTAAAACTACTAAAGTTCCTTGGCTTTAAATTCTTACGTAAGTTTGAATGGGGGCCAAACAATGTAACATTTATTGAATTTTGCCGTGTGCGTAGATGCTAATGCAGGGGCTAGGGCAGCTGCTAGACAAAGACAACGAGAGAAAAACGCAGTCTTTGAGCAAAAAAGATTACAATTCTTTAACAAAGAAACTAGCTTAGCTCGTGCTCAAAACAGAAATATTATAGGTTACGGACGTGACCTTAGCGACGCTTACGTAAGAGCCATATATGCTCAGGGTAAGGGCCGACTTAGAAACCAAGAACTCGTTGCTAATTACTTTTCTAAGAAACAAGTAGACGAGGGTGGTAGATCCAGAAAGTTTGGACAGAAAGGACTACAAAACTTATTAAGACAACAAACAGAAATACAAGGCGTAGTGCGTAATATGTTTGGAAGAAACTTAGCATATGCACAAACAGGTGCAACACGTAAGTTCCAAGCTGCTAATGCACGTGCTAGAGAGAAATTAGGTGTACCAGCAGCATATGGTGCTCCTGTTATGATGCCACCTACAGATAGATTTACTGGTGCATTACAAGTTGTTAGCACATTTGCAAGTGTCGCTCAGGCTTTTTCTGATATAAAACTAAAAGAAAACGTACAAGAAGTTGGCATGTCACCAAAAGGTTATAAAATATACGAGTTTAACTACAAAGGTAATGATACTCGCTATCGTGGTGTTATGGCTCAGGATGTTGTTAAGAAGAACCCAATGGCTGTAGGTATAACAGATAACTACCTAACCGTTGATTACAGTAAGGTTGACGTTGCTATGGAGGTAGTATGACTTCATCATTTCAAAATATTGTAGGTACACCTCGAGATCAAGTACCTGATATAAGTAGAACCAACTATTTAGAAATTGACTCTAACTTAACTGACGCTACTAACCAACAGATTAACGAAGATATAAAAGAAACAAGGCGACACTTCGATCAGATGGTGGAGCTAGAAAGACTAGCAGCTAGTAAATTTAGTAAACGATTATCTTTAATAGCAAGCATAGCTGGTAGTGTCGGTAGCATAGCAAAAAAAATAAATGAACAAGAAGCTGCGTTAGAAGCAGACGGAGTAGGCAGAGCTGCTCGTAAAGAGTTTCAAGAAGACATAGAAAACAGAGCAGAAGAAGCTGAAGTTATCTTTGAAAACGAACAAAACACCGGAGAAGCTATAGCTAAAGGAGAAATAAAAAAAGATGAAACCTTAACCGAAACAGAAAAGCTTGAATTAATTGATGGTTTTATACCAGACGAAGAAGCTGACTATAAGATGAATGAGTCTATAAGTTTTTATAAAAAAGAAAGTATAATAAATAATGTAGACGATCTTATGAGATCTAAGGGTGCATATAACTCTAGAAGCAATGACGAGTTCAACACACATAGAGAAGAAGTTATACAATCTTTTTTAAGAACTGCTGCTTACAACGAAATAAAAGAGGGCAGAGATCCTAACAGCCGCCGATTTAAAAGAAAGTTAATTAGAGAAGTATTACCTCTTGTATTAAAACGCTTAGATAAATCATCAAGTTCTTTTCAGTTTGATCTTAAGAAAAACATATTAGAAGATCAAAGCTTTGTACGTACTACAAGAATAGCCAGAGCTGTAGAAACTGCGTTTAAATCAGTTGATGGTAAAGCTATAAATGACACGGTTTTTAAAGAAGGTGGTATTATAGATCAAATAGCTATAGAAGAAAATATATCCGGAGCTCAAGCAAGGTCTTTGTTTTTTACAGAAGTAGGCCAGTTAGTCAAAACTGGTGCAATAGAACCAGAAGCTGCTAGAAACTTAATCTCAGGTGTACCATACGTTGCTGCTAATGAGCAAGGTAAAACCTACGACAGTCTTCAAGATTACGTAGACAAACAGAAAAATCAAACATCTGATTTTGTAATACGAGCCAACAGTGACATACGAGTTTTAACTAAGATTATAGGTGATGTTGAAAGCAAAGCTATAGATACAGAAAAGCAAGCACGACTTGCCGAATCTAAACAGTTTGTTAAAGATCAAGTTATACCTCTAATACTAGAAAACAAACAGAAAGGTATCGTAGGTCTAAGCGAATCTCAGGGTGGTGCATTGATAACTGAGTTTATAAACGCTCCATTTTATGTCGAAGGAGAAACTCCTATACCAGAAGAAATAAAAACTTTTTTTAAAGAAGCATACACAGGCGGTAGTAGAGATCCATTAGTTACACATACTGAAAAGTACAAGGAGCACTATACAACCGTGCGAGAGTTTATTGAAAGAAGAGTCACAGCATTAGATGCCGCTACTAATGATCTCAGCAATGATGATGTAAGAATTGTCGAAAGATTAATGACTTCTTACAAAGATAAACTTTACGGAGAACAAGGTAAAGGTATCGAAGTTACAGAACTTGCTATATCTCAAGGTAACTATACTTTAAATGATAGACGTGATGAAATATTAGGAGATTTATTCTCAGCTGATAATCTTGCTATTGTACAAAAAGCAATCGAAAGAGGCCCAACACCTTTAGCAGAGTCCGGTGCGGCTACTATATTAAAAGTTAGAGAACAAATTAATAAAGATCCGGACTATTTTAAAAGTAAAACACCTTTTGATGGTGAGCCTGTTAACAATTTATTTGATTTTGTTAATACTGGAGGTAAGCGTAATAGAGAGATTATACAGTATTACGAAGCTTTAAAAGTAAGAAGAGTAAACGATGATGGCGAAGTTGAAGTATTATCAGGAACAGAAGCTATCTACGATCGAGCAGAAACATTGCAGCTATACGATCCTAAAACTAGAAAGGTAAATCCATACGCTCCTATACTAAAAACTATAACTCAGAAAAACGATATGGCTAACAAGCCTAACGATACAAAAGCTTTACGTAATTTTAACGATCAAGAAACAAGTGACTTTACAGAAGCGTTAAAGATATGGGCAAAAAACTCTGGCGGGTTAGGTGAAAATAGTTACGAGTTTGTAAGAGCTGGTAGAAAAAGCGAAAGAAAAGGTTTAACAGGTTTAACTGTAGAACAAGTAGTTAGATTAGCTAATAAAGGTTCTACAAATTTTGGTTTGTATGGATTGTCAAGCGAGGCTATAAAAGACATGTTAACTGGTGATAATGCAGTTGCACCTTCAAATGCTAGATTTACTGAAGATTTACAAAGTTTTCTTGTTATCAAACGTATGCAAATGAAAGCAAATCGTACTAACTCTATACGTGGTGCTATAACTAAAGATACAAAAGATTTTCGTCGAATGATAAATCTACAGCCAGAAGAGTTAGAAGTTATTAATAGAGTGTTTCCTAATCTAAAACAAAGTTATTTTGATCAGTTCCAAAACTTACAAGCCGATGTTGCTAAACTTATAATTAGTGATCTAGAACAACGTAAACTAGATAGACAAGAAAGAAGAGAAGAACGTAGAAAGAAAGAAGAAATTAGACGATCTAAAACAAAACGACAACTAAGAGGATTAGATGACTGATTCCGCACCCCAGTATGGGTTAAATGTGGATGGCGAAGTCGTAGACCATGCTGCTCAAAAAATGCAAGAGTTCTTAGAAGAAGAACGTCAGCGTAATGAAGAGCGTAAAGAACTTAAACGTCAGTCCACAGAAAAAGAAAAACAAGCTTTAGCAGAGCAAGAAGATCCCAGAAACTCAGAAACATGGGGAGCTAAAGCATTTATAAAAGAGGGTCAGTCCATTCTATCAGGTGGTCTACAAGATACTGCATCCTCTATAGCAACATTTCCTGAGCGTACAGCTGATGCGTTATCAGGAGAGATGCAAAGAGAGATAGACGAGACTGGTACATATAAACCAGAGTGGACACCTTTTGACTCGTACGATAACCCTATCGAAACTAAAACATGGTGGGGTAAACAACTACGTGGTTTAGTACACTTTGGTTCATTAGCTGCTGGAACTATACTTGCTGCTAAAGGAGCTGCGGCTACTGGTTTAGTTGCAATACCGGCTGGTTTAACTGCTATTACAAGCAGCACACTTGCTAGAGGTGCAGCTGTTGGAGCTGTGTCTGACCTTATATCTAAAGAGTCAGACGGCCAGAACGCGTTAGGTGCATTACGTGACAGATATGGTTGGGCAGATACACCATTATCTACCAAGGACACTGACTCTCCCGTAATGATGAAAGTAAAAAACATCGTTGAAGGAATGGGTATAGGTCTATTTTTTGACGGTGTAGTTTACGCACTTAAGAAGGGTGCACAACCAGCTATAGATCAAATAGTAAATCGTAATAAAAGTATAAAAGATCAAACTATTCAAAATGGTGTAGCACAGCTACGTCGTGGCGATGCTCAGTTTAGAGCTGATAAAAACGCACCTATAGCTCAACCACACCAAGGGGCACACACATCAGAGGTAGACCCGAAGGTAGCTAGAGAACAGTTAAAACGCACACGTACAGAATGGGGATCTGAAGAAGGATCTACAGGTTCTGTAACTACACCAGTAGAACGTGAACGTATTGCACAAGAAAGTGGATCTACTGACGAAACAATCGAGCGTGTAATGCGTGGATTAATGAGTAAAGATAGGTTTGCAAGAGAACTAGCTAAAGCTAAAGGTGATAGAAAGGCTCTTGTAAATCAGTACAGAGACGCTATAGAAGCCCACCAACGTATAACACAGGGTAGAAACCCAGCAGAAATGTCTGCCAGTGAGTATCTAGCTGAAGTGTTAGAAGCTGAAAAAGATATAATAGGTGGCGTCGAAATTATACCACCAGAAAAAGTTGTAGCTACAGACCTCGTTGTAGGTTCTTTATTGAAACAACTACAAGATACAGGTATAGCTGGTAGAGAAATAGCTGATATAGTTGACCTAAATGATATAGATGGGCCAGCTAAACAAATAGCAGATACTATGCTTACAGCTATATACGAAACTAAAAAAGCTAGGTTCGTACTGTCAGATGCTTTTAGAGGTCTAGGTGCCGGTAAGAAGGCAAAGCAAGCTGTTGAAGATGCAGTCAAAGCAGACGTAGCAGACGCTAAAGAGTCAATTATGACTATCCTAAACATCACAAAAGACAATCAAGATGATGACTTACTAAATGCTATGTTTGAAGCGTTTTCTATGATGGATAACGTAAATACTCTTGACGACTTTGACAAGTGGGCTAGATCCGTAATACAAGGTGGTAAATTAAACAAAGGCGATATAGACCGTACAGGAGCCCTTATAAGAGAATTAGAAGGCGTTATGACCAATAGTGTACTAAGCGGCCCTAAGACTCCTATGAGAGCTATTATGGGTACCTCTGCTGCAACATTCTTGCGTCCTTTATCTACAGCTTTAGGTGCTGCTGTACGTTACCCGTTTGATGGCGATGCAGCTACACTAAGAGCAAGTCTTGCATCAGTCAATGCTATGGTAGAAGCTATACCAGAATCATTTAAGTTATTTAGAACTAAACTAAATTCTTACTGGAAAGGTGACTTATCTAGTATTAAGACTAGGTACTCTGAGTTTAGTCGTGGTGATACAAACTGGGAGCTTATGCGTAGATACTATGAAGATAGTGGTAAAGCTAGTGCCGGTGACGTAGCAGCGTTTCGTGTAGCTAATATGGCAAGATCTTTGAACGACAGTAACTTTCTAACATACTCTACTAAGATTATGGCGGCTACTGATGATGCGTTTGCATATATCTTAGGTCGTGCAAAGATGCGTGAGAAGGCTATGCGTAACGTACTAGATCAACAAGGTAATGGCATACAGACTCCTAAGATAACTAAGGACTTGATGAAAGCGTATGAAGATGACTTCTACGCAGAAATCTTTGACCAAAATGGAGGCATCAAGGATGAAGCTACAATGTTTGCACGTCAGGAGGTTACACTAACACAGCCACTAACAGGCTTTGCAAAAGGACTAAACGACGTATTTACTGCTACACCACTAGCTAAACCTTTCTTTTTATTTGCTAGAACTGGTGTAAATGGTCTTGCACTGACTGGTAAGTATACACCCGGATTTAACTTCTTAGTAAAAGAGTTTAATGATATAGCATTTGCTAGTGCAGATAACTTAGAAAATGTAGCAAAGTATGGTATCTTTACAGCACAAGAGTTAGCCAACGCAAAAGCATTACAAACAGGACGACTAGCAATAGGTTCTGCTGTTGTATTTATGGCTACACAGGCTTGGATGCGTGGTGATCTTAACGGTAACGGCCCAGTAGATAGACAAAAAAGACAGATGTGGATAGATGGCAAGTGGGAACCTAGAACTATAAAGCTTGGAGCTGTACGTGTAGGTTACGACAACTTTGAACCATTTAACCTTATTATGTCTACAATAGCTGACGTAGGTGACGCTAGCGAGCTGATGGGCGAAGAGTGGACAGAATCTGAGCTACAAAAAATATCATTAGTTGTAGCACAAGCTATTACAAGTAAATCTTATCTAGCCGGTATACAGTCATTTGTTGACTTATTTGGTGGCAGACCCGGGCAGGCATCACGTATTGTAGCATCATTAGCTAATAATACTGTACCGTTAGCCGGTCTACGTAATGAACTAGGTAAGCTATTTGTACCGCATATGCGTGAGATAGGATCAGGTATAGATCAGTCTATACGTAACCGTAACTTAGTTACAGAGCTAGTTACTAAAGAACCTCTACCTCTTAAGTATGATATGCTAAACGGTAGACCTATCAAAGATTGGGACTTTTTAACTAGAGCTTACAATGCAGTAAGTCCTATATCTCTTAATTTAGATCAAAGCCCCGGCCGTAATTTCTTATTTGACAGTGGGTACGATTTACGTTTGTCCACATACTATGCACCAGACAGCACTAATTTAACAGATGCACCAAGAGTTAGATCTGCATTTCAACGTGCTATAGGTGAACAAAACTTAGAACGAGAGCTAGACAAGCTATCACAAGATCCAAGAATTATAGCATCCATGAATAAAATGTATGCTGATATTAAAGCTGGACTACGTGACCAGTATGATGCAAGAGACTACTATCATAATATTATTATTGATAAGTTATTTCAAGCAGCTCGTAAAAGGGCTTGGGCTAAGTTAAGTGCTGATCCAAGAGCCATGGAGCTTATGGAAAAAGAGCTAGATCAAAAACGTAGAAAAGTTCAGAAGAAAACTGAAACAGCAAACATCCTCAACATATACAAATAAATGGCAACAACTCAGGTAGAATTTACTGGGGATGGAAACGCTACCAAACCGTTTTCCTTCCCTTCTATACAACAGTCTGATATAAAAGTAACTGTAGACGGTGTACTTAAAACATCAGGCAACCATTATAACCTCACCAGTTATACAACCACGGGCGGTGGTAATGTAGTTTTTACATCAGGTAACATACCAGCTAGCCCAGCACTTATACGTATCTTTCGTGATACAAACGTAGATGGTGCTAAAGCTGTATACACAGCAGGGTCATCAGTTAAAGCAGAAGATCTAAACGCTAACCAACAGCAACTACTATTCCACGCACAAGAAGAACAAGATCAGCTAGAGCAAACCGGTAATATAAGAGACGACGCTATCGTTACAGCTAAGATACTAGACGATAGTGTTACTATGGCTAAGTTAGGCAGCGGCTCATTGCCGACTGATATTACTGTAGCTAGTGCAAACATTGTAGATGGTACAATAGTCAACGCTGATATTAACGCGTCAGCTGCTATAGCCGGTACTAAAATAAGCCCAAACTTTGGAACTCAGGTTATATCTACAACCGGCAATATAACTGTTGGTGGTACAGTAGATGGTAGAGATGTTGCAGCCGATGGTAGCAAGCTAGACGGTATTGAGGCTGGGGCTACTGGAGATCAAACAGCATCAGAAATTAAAGCACTTATAGCTAGTGCTACTGACAGCAATGTATTTAGCGATGCTGAAAGCACAAAGCTTGCCGGAATAGAAGCAGGGGCAACAGCCGATCAAACTGACGCAGAGATCAGAGCAGCTGTAGAGGCAGCAAATGACAGTAATGTGTTTAATGATGCAGACCATGCTAAATTAAATAATATTGAAGATAACGCTACAGCTGATCAGACAGCAGCAGAGATAAAAACTTTATTACAGTCAAATAAATTAACTGATGCTGAAATAACTACTGGAACTTTAGATAACAGATATTTTACTGAAGCTGAACTAAATGGTGGTCAGCTAAATAATTTATACTTTACAGAAACTGAACTAAGTAACGGTGCTGTTGATAGTAGGTATTACACAGAAACAGAACTAGATGGTGGACAGTTAGATAATAGATACTACACAGAAACTGAGTTAAACAACGGTCAACTAGATAACAGGTACTACACAGAAACAGAAGCTGAAGCTTTATTCCTTAGACAAGACTCTTCAGAAACTATAGCTAGTGGTGATACATGGTCTAACACAGACAATAAGGTAGCTACTACAGCTGCTATCAACGCTCGTATTGTTGACCTTATTGATGATGTTGGTGGTTTTATAGCTATAGCAAACCAAACAAGTTTTCCAGCTACAAACCCACAGGGGTCAGCAGGGCAGGCAGCTATCTTAAGTATTGGTGCTACAACAGCTACACTAACACCTAGCGGTACAACCATTACAATAGCAAACGGTGCAGGCTCAGGAAACACAGTTACAATTACTGGTGTCCCTTCTACCATACCTACGGGTTTTGGATTCTTGGTAGAGTCTACAAATACACTACATACATATACATTTCATAGGCTTGTACCGAAGGCTACAGAAGTTACAACGGTTGCATCAAACGTAGTTAACATCTCAGCTGCCGGAGCTAATGTAACAAGTATAGATAACTTCGCAGATAGATACCAAATTAGTCCTTCTGCACCAACAGCTAGACCTGATAGTGCATCTTTAATTAACGGTGACTTATGGTTTGATAGTTCATCTAACAAAGTTATGATGGTCTATGATGGTAGCTCAGGAGACGGATTTAGTCCTATTACACCTAACCAGTCTGACTTAACAAACATAAATATAGTTGCCGGTCAAATTACCTTCCAAGAAGATTTAGGTCTTATAACTAACGCGGTTAACACAGGATCAGGTAACAACTCTGTTAACACAGTTGGTGCAAATATAACTAATGTTAATTTAGTAGGTGGTTCAATTACTAATGTTAATGCAGTTGGCCCTTCTATAGCTAGTGTAAATACAGTTGCACCCCATATAAGTAATGTAAATACACTTGCTGGAAGTATTAATAACGTAAATACTTTTGTAAATATTTACACTATTTCAGCTAACGCACCTCTCTCTGCTAGTAATGGTGATTTATGGTATGACTCAACTAATGATGTACTTAAAAACTACAATGGATCTGCATGGTTAGGCATTACATCTAACTCAGGAATTGCAAGTGTTGCAGACGATTCTTCACCACAACTAGGCGGAACTCTAGACGGGCAAAATAACAACATGTCTAACATCGGTACTATAGATGGTACTAACTTACAACTTGACTTCGGAACACTTTAATGGCAAAATTATTAAAACTAAGACGAGGAACAACCTCGCAACATAGCAGCTTTACCGGAGCCGAAGGTGAAGTAACTATAGACACCACCAAAGACACAGCCGTCGTACATGATGGTACTACACAATCTGGTAGGCCACTAGCAAGAGAAGATATGTCTAACGTATCTTCTGCTTCTATAGCTGGACAGCTAGGTGCAGACTCCATAGCAACATCTAAGATTGCAGCTGGAGCTTTACCTACAGACGTGACAGTTACAAATGCAAACGTAGTTTCTAATGCTGCAATAGCTGGAACTAAGATATCTCCTGATTTTGGTAGTCAAGATATAACTACTACAGGTAAAGTTCTATTTGCAAACGTATATAACGCTGAAGGTGATTTACCTAGTGCAAGTACTTATCATGGTATGTTTGCACATGTACACGGTACAGGAGCTGCTTACTATTCACATGCTGGTGCTTGGATTAAATTAGCTCCGCTAGATGCACCTGATTTTACAGGTGGTATTGACGTAACAGGAGCTATCACATCAACTGGTAATATTACAATTTCTAATAATGCACCATCATTGTTTTTTACTGAGGGAGACGGTAATCCTGATTATCAACTATTGACAAATGGTGGTCAATTTAGAATTTATGATGTAACTAATACTACTAATAGAATAGTTGTAAATGCAAATGGTTCTGTTAGTATTCCCGGTACTACAGTTTTCGGTGCTGGTGTTGACGTAACAGGAAATATCACACTATCAGGAACAGTTGACGGAGTTGATATTGCAGCAAGAAACACACTATTCGGTGGCTTGACTTCTAGCTCTGGTGTATTAACTAACGGAGTAACAGCAACGACTCAATCGGCTGGCGATAGCTCCACTAAAGTTGCAACAACGGCATATACAGATACAGCAATATCAAATCTAGTTGACTCTAGCCCTAGTGCATTAAATACATTAAACGAGCTGGCAGCAGCTTTAGGTGATGATGCAAACTTTGCTGCAACTACAGCTACCTCTCTAGGTACTAAACTACCTAAGTCTGGTGGAGAGATGACAGGTAATATAACTTTCTCTGGTAGCCAAACAGTTGATGGTAGGGACTTATCTGCTGATGGTAGTAAATTAGATGGTATCGAGTCAGGAGCTACTGCTGACCAAACCGCTGCCGAAATAAGAGCTCTTGTAGAATCAGCGTCTGACAGTAATGTATTTACTAACGCTGACCACAATAAGCTAAATGCTATAGAATCTAATGCTACTGCTGACCAGTCAGCTAGTGAGATAAGAACACTTGTAGCAAA
>CEUJ01078570.1_pt1 | contig 18764 bp, 20 predicted proteins | sample 361531 | NCBI WGS metagenome assembly CEUJ01 (sample SAMEA2622842, study PRJEB7988) | marine metagenome | biome: marine biome (ENVO:00000447); feature: marine epipelagic mixed layer (ENVO:xxxxxxxxx); material: "saline water (ENVO:00002010), including plankton (ENVO:xxxxxxxx)" | depth 140 m | reverse complement strand
TTGATTGGAATGGATGTTGATAAAATGGATAACTTGTTGAAAAAATATAATACAATAGGTTTTTTTGAAGAAACTGATTGACATAATCTCAGAAACCTGTATAGTTATGATTAGGAAGTTGAAAGGCGTTATCAAATAACAAGAGAGGTTAACCTTCCATGCCCTTAACGAAGGGGATAAATATTGAAGAAGGGATAGCACGACGGCTCTGCGAGTATCCGTTCGCTTTTTAACGATGCCCCCTCGTTGATTTTAGGATGGCGAGGGGGCGAAGTTCTTTGAAATATGGGGGTGTACAGGTTTCGACTGGGTAGTGAAACTAATGTGTGCAAGGCAGAGGGCAGCGACGGTCTCTGTAAAAACGCTGAAACTAATAAGTGCTAATACTGACACTTACTCTGAATACGCACTAGCTGCGTAATCGGGGGTAGCCATACCTTCTAAACCAAAATGGCATATGGTTTCTTGCTTCCTTCAAAAGTAAGTGGTGCGAAAGAGGGCTTGACGGGAAATAAATTGTCTGTGTTATTTTCTAGTATTCTACAGACTAACCTTGTGAACGACTCATTAGCAGAGTTATTTAGGACGGGGGTTCGATTCCCCCCACCTCCACCATCTTTTTAAATATTATAAACTATTTACCTTTATGAACAATCCACACAAAAACTGGCAAGAATTCCTTATCAATGAAGCAGGTTTAAACAAAATTAGGCAAGATATGTCTGATTATGACACAGCCTTCATTACAGCATTTCGTGGCGATATAAATGACAAATCTGTGTGCGTTTATATTCCCCCCTCAGAAGAAGAGCTAGCTGAAAGAACAAAAATTGGCAAAAGAGGTGAAACTAATAGAAGAAATAACAAAGAACTTACATCTTTTCTTCTCAGCCAAGGCTACGGTGTTAAAAATGTTCAGGGTTCTTATATTGAAAATTTTGGATCAATTGATCCAGATAAAGTCCCTAGAGAGGTAAAAGAAAATAGTTTTTTCGTGGTAAACTTAAAAAATGATCCAGAGTTTTTTCAAGAAATAATTAATCTCGGAAAAAGATTCTGTCAAGATTCAGTTATTCTTATACCTAAAGGCAAAGAAGGTTATCTTTACGGAACTAACAAAACTTATCCCGGCTTAGATCAAAAAGAAACTGTTGGAAAGTTTATGGGCGGGAAAACAGGAGAATTTATGTCTCGTATTGGTGGGCGACCCTTTGTTATGAAAGAGGACGAGGAAACCAAAACTTACGAAGACCTACCCGGAAAACAACGACAAGCAGCAAAATTAATCGCACAAAGAGTTGATAGAGAAATCAACGAGATGCATATGGTTTATAATCTAAGCGAAGCAGATCTGCCTGCATATGATGATAGCGGAAAAGTCACCCTTTACCATTACGCTCCAGTTGAGTCTGATGAAATAGAGGTTGACCCTTCGCAGTTTGGAAAACAAAGATATTCTAGAAGAGAAAAGGAAAGATCAACATACCCTCGCTCATTCTTTTATGTTAACCTTGATCAAGCAGAGAGCCAAGTTAAACAAGGGAAGCATCTTTTTTCTCTTGACATTCCCACAGATAAGTTGTATAGTATAAAAAGCGATCCTGATGGGATTATGAAATCTATTAGGCACCCAACATATGGCTTTAGAAACGATATTGAGTGGACTGAACTTTTTAAAGCGATACATGAAGATTATCTTGGTGCTTATTATTCTACCCCCTCTATGGACCTTGTGGTTCTTTTTGAGCCAGTTACAGCGAATAAGATGGAGAAAGAATGAGAGTAGGTGATACAGTTTTCCAAAATTATGGCGGATTACATAGATACGGAAAAGTAAAACAAGTAAAAGAGAATCTTAAAGGAGATGGTTGGTCTTGGGCTAAAATTGATTGGGTTGACGATGAGAAATTTATCGCTTCTCAAAAATGGAAAGCAGAAATGAGAAACGAAGATGAAAACCACTTTATTCCAGAATACTACCGATGCGACGACGTTCAAACAATAAATCTTAACAAAACACTAAAAACTCTTGTAAAATTAAAAGAAAGGAGCTAATGCGGAGTAGCACAATGGTAGTGCAGGAAGCTGTTAACTTCAAGGTTGTAGGTTCGAGTCCTACCTCCGCAGCCATACGAGTTTATAATGTATAAAAGTGATGTAGAATTAGTTAGAGATTGGACAAGAGAACAAGCAGAATATTGCTCCAAGATTTGGAGTGTTGACTTTGATTTAGAAAAGTACGACTCTGAAGTTCAAACATTTTATGTTAGAGATCTCCAGATACCCGGAAGAGAAGAACTACAATTCAGGCACCTTTTTGAGCTAGAAGAAAAGATTCAAGCTAAGTTTGGCAAGAGATATAAAGTCGGTATAATCTACGAACAAATCCCACCAGAATAGAAAAAGGTATTTTCATAAACTATAAACTATTTATTACGTTGGGTTATACCCTAACATGCATGTTAAATTAACAAATATAAAAACATTTTAAACCTATAGGAGAAATAATAAAATGGCAGATCAAAAACAATTCGCCGGTACCGTAAATTTTACAGGACCGTTAAATCTAAAGGGAGAAACAACGATAACAGGAAAGTTAGTCTCCCCTTACGCTAGTGTAAGCGACACACACGCTCTCACGGCAGACATGAGTGGTCAAACAGTGTTTTGGACCAAGGGTTCAACACATCATATCACACTTCCAGCACCAGCAGCGGGACTTCATTACAAAATTGTTGTTGCGGCTGGTTCAAACAACTCACACAAAATCAAAGTTGCAACTGAAGGAACTCATTACTTCTTTGGGTCCGCAGTTGTCAGTAGCACCACTGACAACAAGCAGGCTGTTCAGGTTGTTACAAAAAGCACCGCTAATTCTTCTCCCGGTAGTTACGAAGCTATCGAGTTGGATCAGAATGCCTCCACAACCGGAGGTGCAGAGGGGTCAGTTGTGGAAATTTGGGGAATTGATTCAGTATCATGGCTGGTTAAGTGTTCTCTAGTAAGCACAAACGCCGCGCCATCATCGATTACTACAATCCAAGCCGCATAATAATTGCGGCTAGTGATAGTGTAATAAAAACAGAAGCAGCCCTTTCGGGGGCTGCTTTTTTTGTTTAAAAATTGTAAGTGAAATAAAAAAAAGGGGGGGGTTTATAGATCTGCGATGTCTGCTAGGTCAGTATCACCTACATCTGGCTCTGGCTGAATATCCGCTGCTGTTTCTGGAGCTTCTACTTCTGGTCTAATTTCATCTTCAAACTTCTTAAAATACAGATCCAAGTTCATAAGCAATCCATCGTAGAAGGCTTTAATATCTTCTTGGTTATGGAGGGTCTTGTAGGCTTCAACAATTTGAGTTTCAACTTTATTAAAAGTTTCATAAGCCTTGTCGCGACCAGTTAAGTCTTCCCCCTCAATACCAAAATCTTCTTTATTTTGTTCTTCTTTATCAACCCTGATATCTGCCATATCTTCGGGCTTGTCTTCACCAACATTAATATCAATATCTTCTTCGAGTTGATCTGATTTATCTAGCGCTCGTAGGGGGGCTAGTGTATTCTCAACCGCTTTGAGCATGTGAGAGGCAAAAGAGTCCCTCTGTTCTTTAGAAGAAGCAAGCTCTTTATATCCAGTTTCAATGGTTTTGAGAATATTGTCGAAAAGAGTGTTGAGAGTATTTAAGCCGGTGTTGTCATAAGGAGAATCCTCAGTATCGCCAACTTCGGCTTCTGCGATGAGATTACGAATAACCTTACGAAGCCTTTCCTCTTCTGACAAATGTTCCTTTGTGGTGTTTTGTTTTTTCTCTTCCACGATACGGATTGCTTTGCGAATAAGTTTGCGAAGCCTAAGTTCTTCAACGATTTCTTGTCTATCAATATACATTTGGTTTTCTCCTTAATACCGTAAATAGTATTAATTATTTGCTTTTACTCTTTGCTATATTTGTGAGCATCTTTTCTAGATCTAGGAAATTTAACATTATCATGTCGGTATTTTTTTTTCTTAATACTAATGTGTATGCCGCCATACGGATAACTGTTCTTGGCAGTCTTCTTTGTAACCTTCAGGGTCTGTTCCTCTTTGTCAGAAACGCCAACATCAAAATTTAATTGCTCAATAGACCCACCAGAACTAGTTGAAATCTCTTGTAATTTCCCCTCATCTTGATGCATGTGAGGTTCCATGTAGACTTTCTTTTTCTTTTTCTTTTTAGGTTTAGCACCCAAAGGCAGAGAATAGCCAGCAACAGAACCACCAGCCATAGAAGACATTTCACCTAGTTCCATATCAACTTGTTCTAGCGCTTCTGGATTTACAACAAAGATCTTTTCAAACCCTTGTTTAAAATCAGGAATATCCCAGACTACATCAATATTTCTATATGTAAAGTCTTCCCATCGATTACTTAAATAACCTAGAGTATCGATGTTGTATGGTATGATTTTCTTCATATCTTCGTCTGCACCAATATCAAACCATTTTGTTCCCGGTTTAAATTTAAAAGCATATACGTGCTTGCCTGTCATTTCGGCAGTATCTTTGTTCGGAACAAGATACATTGGCTCTAAATTATCACTAATAGGCTTATCTGTGGAATAATACCAAGTCTCTTCTTCAATCCCCTCAGAAAGCCTGTTTTCCTCTTCAAGAGCACCACCAAAGCCCGGAGGCGCTGATTTTGCTCTTTCTTTTGGAGGATTTACATCGTAAGGCGCTCCGCCTTTCTTCTTTTCGCCCTTAGTGGACATTCTTTTCTTTGACCAATCTTTAGCGTAATCCTTTTGGATTGGCTCCATTTCGTTCATAACTTCTTCAATTAGCCGAAAGAACAAAGGAAGAGCAGCGTGTTCCACAACTTCTTCAGTTCTGCCCTGTATGCCTAATATATCTAACACGTCTTGTGGCTCAACACCACTTGGTAAAAATCTAGCAATATCGCCGCTTTCTGCTGCTGATCTAAAATCGCTAGCACTAAGTTCCTCTCCAACTGGATCAAAAGCAAACTTCATAGGATCTAATACTCTAACACCCTCTTTAGCATATGCTTGAACGTTCTTTGCGAACCTTGACTGGTCGCCACCCTTGGTGCTTGTCCCAAGTATAACATTTTCGCCGGGTTGTGCGGTATTTTCTACGTATTCGTAAGCAGATCTAACTGGAGACGGATGTGGAGAAGGAATGACTTTTACGTTTGTAAGTCCCGCTTTATTTAGGTAAAGTTCCCAAATAGAAATAGATTGCTCCTGACCTACGTCTTGCCCTGAAGGAGTTTGTCTTGCTTTGGGTGAAACCATAACAATAACACGGTCGGCATTATCTGCGTAATGCTTAACCATATCTAGGTGTCCTCTATGTGGTGGCTTAAAAGCACCGGGGACAATAGCAACTGTTTCGGTAGCACCTTTTACCTCATCAACTCTTGGGATCTTAACACCGCCTCTTCCATATCGGAAAAGACCTAAGATCTGGTTGACCGGCGCGAAGTTACCAGTAAATTTATAAAGCTGACCATCGTACTCAAAAACAAAACCTTCTGCGACAGATGTGATATTGTCTAGGCTTTTTATTTTCTTGAGTTGTTTAGCCAAGATTTCATGTGCCATCTCTTGTCCGGGTCCTTGGTAAGCCTGAATAGATTTAATGGCTGTCGCTACCTCATTTTTGAGGCGGTCAAGTTCTTTACTATTGTCAAGAATATAAGCGCTTTCCATGCCTTCAAGCATGGCGACAGCAAAATCATGAATGGCATCTTCAATGGGCCAGATTAGTTTAGAGATGGTCTTATTACCAGTTTGAACATAACTCCTAACTTGATCCTTCATCTCGTCGTCTCCACCAAGACCACGATAGATTTGTGTAAGAGTAGGTGCTCCTTCTTTTTTGAGAATACGACCAACCATCTGTTGCCTTAGATCTTCGTCAAGAGATCTAAACTTTTCTTCAACATCTTGTGAAAGTTTCTCTTCAAGGTAGTCTTCAACGGTCATGTCTCCCTGAAAGCCTGCCTTTTTAATTTTTTCAAGTGCTATTTTGAGGTCATAATCTCCACTAAGTTTTTGAAGATTAACCATCGCAGTTCTTTGAACACCAAAGTTTTTTCCTTGGGTTGCTTGCTCAAAGCGATCTACAACTTTATCTAATGATTTGGATGCCTCCGCCACATCAGCATTAACAACTTTGTCTGTTTCTGCGTCATATCTTTTGTGTCCTGCGCTATGTATAGTAATAATATTGGAATCATAGTTGACAACATTGGACGCGCCGGGACCCATGATTTCTGAATTGTAAAATATCTCACCTTCGGGACCAAAGATGGCTCTCTTTTCTTCTTCCGATAGGGAGGCTACAGCAGCCTCAAAAGCATTGAAAGAATCAACGTAAACTTTTTTAATATCTGGACCGCCTTTAAACTCGCGCATGGCAAGGTCTACGGCATTCATGCCACCCCTCTGCATGTCACCCTTGTTTCGAGCAGCCTTTGCCTCTCCATTTTTAAATCCTAAATAAATATTAAACCCGTCAGTCTTTTCAGTCCCGACGAGTTTACCTCTACTTGCAGCAGTTAAAATTTCTTTTAATTTTTCAAATGTTAAGCCTCGGTTATCATAGAGGTGCGCTAGATGACCAGCAACACCACCTTCAGCTATTAGTTTTGCCATTATCTAAATCCTCTTTGATTTCCTCAAGGACATTTACCCTTTCTTCTAGAACATTAATTTGTTCTTGCATTCTACGAGCCATTTTTTTAATTTCTTTTATTTGTTGTTTTGCTATGGACAAACGACGACTTTCAACTTGTGTGCGAGGTTTCATATTAGCAACAACTTCCGATAAGGCTTGAATATAAGTTAATATGTTAGCCTCGGGAATCTGCCCTTCGTGTAGTAAGAAGTCTTTTGTCATTTTATAATAATTTATAGCCATTTTTTTGGTTATCCTTTAGATTTTTTACTGGTGCTTTGCGTATTAGCAGTGGGTCTTTTTCTTATAAAAGTGGGAACAGCTCCATTTATCGCTGTTGTAAGGGGGAGTTGATCCACATCCCGACCAAGTACATCTTCGTTACTATCTCTCAAACCCCTTTTAAACTGGTTATCTGCGTTTGGAATTCTATTAATTACAAAATCTCCGCCTTCTTGAGGCAAACTATCGGGAACAGCGGTGCTGTACAGTCCTGTTAGTTCAAAGGCTCCAATGTCAAAAACACCAGTATCTAGGGCAGCTGCGTCAAGAGCAACCCTGCCCTCTCCTGTAATATCTGTTGTAACATCTGAGCTTCCTATCGCGGCATCAAAAGCGGGAGAGGTCGGACCTCTCAATTTATATCCATTAGTCGATGCATCGGTTCCAACTAGAGCAGAGTCAGGAGTGCCCTTGAATAAGGGATCAGAAGTTAAATTACCCACCGATGCTGTTACATCTGTTGTTCCAGCAAACGGAGCATTGCCGCTGTTTGCCCCAGCTAAACCAAAAGTTATATTATATCTCGCTTCACCACCATTCATTGTAAAAAATGAAGCCGCCCCTCCTGCAACAGTTTGCTTATAAGCAATATTATATTCCAATTTTCCGCCGATACATTTTACTGGCAGGTTTGGATATTGAATGCTGCTCTCGTTTAAAGCCTCAATACTGGATGTGCCAAAAACATTGTGAGAAATAATTGTTTCCGGTCCCCTAGTACCACCCCCCAGAATAATTCCATCGTCGCTATCTAAAAATTGAAGATCATAAAATAAATTGTTTGTCACTTTCATTTTTTTATTTGAAGCAGCTCCAATGGTAACAACATAAGAACCAGACCCTCCAAGACAAATATCATAAAATTTATTTCTATTTATTTTGTGTAATCCGTTATCATTTGATCCTTGACCTATATTAATACAAGATCCAGTTATGTGTCTAAATACGCAATCTTCTATTGTTAAAACAAACTCTGGATTTGTGCTTGCTCCGAGGCTTCGGGCATATATAACACCATACCCAGATGGTCCATCAATGGGGATAAAGTTTTGAAAAGTTATACCCCTAACAACCCATCCAGCGCTTAGTCTTATAGCCCCAGTAGATACTGATCCGCCAGTTCCATTTGAATTACCGCCGTCAAGAATAGGGCTTACGATAGGCAGACCGTTACTTCCAGTTTCTGCCATAATATTCAAGCGATCCCCCGTGTAGCTCCCTAGAGCATGCCCTAACGCACCACCGGAGATAGAATACGTAGAACTATCGGTGAATATCATATGGCTGCCATTCTCTCCCGCACCAATTATGTTTACCATTGCTTGGAGGGGAGTTGCAACAGGAGCTTCTTTTGTAAGTCCACTATTGGAATTATCACCCGAGGCATTTACAAACTGATATACCATAGACTACACCTACTTTTTCTTTGCTGCTGCCTTTTTTGGGGCTGCTTTTGGAGCCTCCTTTTTAACTTCTTCAACAACAGGTTCCTCAACTAGGGGTGCCACCTTCTCTGCTACTTCTTTTACTACTTCTTTTGCCACTTCTTTTGCCTTGAGTGCCCCCGCTCTCATAGCTTTCAATAACCTTCTTCTTCTTGGACTTGCCATTTTATTTATCTCCTTATTTTGTCCATTTGGACTTTAGTTTGTCAAAAAGACTTGTATTATACCAAGACTTATTAGTTTCTTTAACTTCTTGTGTTTGCTGCGGAACTTCTTTGATGACCTCTTTTGGGTCTTCTTGTTTAGATTCCTCAAGAGCAGGTGTATCATCCATCACCTCTGCATCTTCTTTTTCTTTTTCAAGATCCATCTCGTCAACTTTTTCTTTAGCTGCTTTTTTCATTGGCTCTTCTTTGTCCCCGTCTTTATCAAGATCAAGAAAATCAGGCTTTGCTTTCTTTTCATTGACAACCTCGGACACAACAGAGGCAATAAGATTTTTTAGTTCTTCTTTTGCAATTTGATAATGCTCATTCATTTGGTTTTCTCCTTTGAATTTTATTTGATCTTCGTAATCTCTTAGGTTTAAATTGCCTTGTAAATAGGCTTCCTCTTCAATTTCTCTACCCTTCCCGTCTTTCGCATAATGACCTTGAGCAGCCACATCATCCAGATCACCGCGACAATTTTGTGCGTGGTGGACCAGTTCATGAGAAAAAGAACGAAGAATATCTTTAGGATGTCTGTTTGTTACATACAGGACAATGAGTTTATTCTCTGGGTCATAGTATGCCGTCTTCCCGAGAACATTTTCAGCATTTTCAGCATCTTGACGCATAATTACGCGAACAGGATGTTCAAATCCTAAAGCATTCTTGGCATATGGGTAGAACTTTTGGACAAGATCTTTAATGTTCTGTGTATTTTCCATCACTTAGTAAATAGTGATGAAAAGAACTAAATCCTATCTTTATTTCCTGAAAAGTAGACGTTGGAGACTGGAGAGGTTAGGGATATATGGGAAGTGATCCATCTTTTTACTTCTTGCTCATTCTTGAACTCTAATAGTTTTTTGTCGTTGTAAAATTTCCACTCTCCGACCTCTCGCAATACATCCATCTTATTAAAAACCAAATCCGTAACCCCATTCATGCGAACAGCTTTTATCAGATTATCTAAATCCATCCAATTACATTGTCTTTTTCTTCCGGTTGTGGCACCAAATTCCTCCCCAATTAACTGCAAAGCATTAAAGACATCCCCCTCTGGTTGAAAGCGCTTGGCTCCCACGTAAGTCTCGTAAATTTTAGCGACTCCCCACACTTTCCGAATAGCTTGTGGAGGCACCCCGCTTAAGAGAGCGGCGGCGGCGGTACAGTGAGACGAGGTTACATAAGGATAATCGCCATGGTCGATGTCTAATCCAAACCCTTGGGCACCCTCAAAAAGAATTTCTACGTTTTGTTTTGAATACAGTTCCTCATATATGTCAATGAGATAACCCTCTAGACAAGGCATGTCCTCTGCTCTAAATCCGCTTCTATTGTATTTGTCACGATAAGCCGGTCCATTCCCACGCTTAGTCGTTCCGATCTTTGAGTCTTTACCATCTTCTTCTTTGTGATTTTTTGTAATTACATGGGCATTTTTAGCAATTGAAACCAGCGCTGATGCCGGAATCCCCGCCTCTTCTAATTCCTCTATTTCTTTAAAAAACTGCTCTGGATCAACGACACAGCCCGGTCCAATAATAGATTCAATTCCATAGAAAACTCCTGCCGGGATGTGGTGTGTGACGAATTTTTTACCTTCGTGGTAGATAGTGTGACCAGCGTTACATCCGCCATTGAAGCGAATAACATGCGTGTAGTTACCTTTTGAACATAGGTGGTGAGTAACCTTTCCTTTGGCTTCATCTCCATGTTGAAGACCAAGGACAACATCTGCGATCATAATGCCTCTCTTTGTTAGGGTTGTGGGAAAATAGTATCACAAAAGGTGGGGAAAGTAAAGATTATTCGCAAGCGTTGTCGTCAATAATTTGCATTAGATTTTCATAAAGTTGGGCTGGATTTCCGACTAGTTCGAACCATTGTCCACCATAGATAGTTAGAGGCTCAAACCCCGCCTGTTCCCCCATCCAACTTGTATCTTTTTGTGCTAATTTTGTAAATGTATACACGTTAAGATCTATACAGTTAGATATTAGTTGTTGTAGGTGTATTTGAGAAATTCCTTCGTGGTATACTGTGCCCAAATCTGTTAAGTCGCTCATAACAGATAAATAACTTTGTCCCGGCTCATCAGTAAAAACGATAACAACATGTTGAGCATCATCTCTCCAGTTAATCTCAAAGTTCTGTGGTTTCGGGTCGGTAAAAACTTCTTGTATGTTAAAATCTTCTAAGAAGCTCAACCCCGCTATTGGCCATGGAAGTGCTGAAGTTGGTGCGAGATTCCATAGGGACAAATAAATCAAGTCGTATATTGGCTCAACTCCTGAAGCCCAATCCGCGTTGACTCCGGAGAGACCAGCAATAAAATCACTAAATGGAGATAAGTTTACAATTATTTCACTTACTTGATCATTCCCCCAAGTATCTGGTTTTGGCTGGGCAAATGGTCCCATGACTAAACCCCATTGTATGACTTCTTCATCTTTATAATATGTTGCAAACTGATTCATTGCTATTAGGACCGCATCGATCTCATCCGACATTGAGCCTGAAGCATCAATTATAAAAAGAATGTCTGTGTCTTTCAAGTCTTTACCGTCGTCCACAATTCCATCACAATTATCATCTTCTCCATTACACTCATCTGTTTCATTAGGGATAATTTCACCTTTGCAATAATCTCCTATAAAAGTTTCACCATCTTCATAATAGTTGCCCCAAGACCCTTTTTCACAAGTCATTTCGCCGGGAACACAAATGCCAACAAATAAAGTTTCCGGCTCACCAGTATAACAGCCCTTAAACAAGTCTTCATCTATTACTTGATTACAGTTGTCGTCGTGATTATTACATAATTCATCAACAACAATCCCCTTGAATTTATCACAATTTTCAGGAACTGGATCCTCATAACTGCACATGGCAAAACACTCAGTCATGAATATTTGTTCACAATCTTCGTCAAAACATTCACAAGTTTTATATCCCTGACCACAAATCAATGGAGACTCATAACAGGGGAAAAGAGCGCCAACCATTTGTTTTGTACAGAGACAATCTAGGTCCTCATCAACGCTTCCGTCGCAATCATCGTCCAGCCCATTACATATCTCAGGAAAAGGTATTTTTGCTGTGCATCCAACCCACGAGCCAACAACACAAAACTCAATGCCAGTTTCACAATCAGTTTCACAAAGTTGTTCCAAGTCCTCATCAGTTTGACCGTCACAGTCATTATCAAACCCATCACATACTTCTTCTGGGACATCACCGCAATTATCGCATGCATTTGTTTGACCTTCGTCGATTAGCCCATCACAATCGTTATCTTTGTAATCACATATTTCTTCCTCTGGCTCATCTCCAAAGCAAATCTCTTCACCATCTACACATATCAAGTCTCCGGGTCCACATTCGTTCTGGCACTCCTGAACAGGAAGGTCGTCTATTTCGCCATTACAATCGTTATCGATCCCGTCACATATTTCCGGGCTACAAGCTATACAATCTGTATACTTCCAAACGCCCTTATCGCACCACTTTTCTTGAGATCCATAAACATTCCCACCAGTTGGTGCCGGAACCGAACACATCACTGTCTCTGGTTCTACCTCTGACGGGTCGCACTCGAATAGTTGCTCGCAAGGTCCTTTATATATAATTTCTTCAGGGTCCTTACAAGTGTCAGTTATCATTTGAAATTGCCATATTTCTTCAAGATATAAAGAAGGGGGGCAAAAATAATATTCGTATTTGTAACAGTCTTCCTTATATTGTTGTTCAATTTGGAAGATAGTAAAAATATTATCTTTTTCTATTTCACCGGGAGAATTTTCTTGATTAGTTACAATAGGATTATCTAAATCTGGCTTTGGTTCTTCAACTTCTAGATCTCCAGGCCATGGGACAGGATTTTCAAATATATCAGAGCATCCCATTAGGTTAGCCATTATAAAAATAGCCATTATTATGAAGAATATCGCAGTGATAAGATCTCTAGCCATATTATAAATATGTAGGAAAATATTATTTAGGAAAGTTTTTCTGGTCTAGACTGAATGTCTTGTATATCAATGCCTTTAATATCTCGAATACCGGGGATTAGTGTATTCTTTAGGTAGGTTATTGGATTGGCATCTTTACCAACTAACTCGAACTTCATTTCAAAGATAACAAAATTAAAAGTTTCTGTATCTCGGGCGTAATCTGCTTGATGATTTACAGTAGTTACACCTTCAATACCCCTAACCTCATTTAGAAGCTGAGTCATGTCCCCACCTCTTGTTTTGTTTATCCTCAATTTAGCGGCTGTTTTATAGATGCTTTGTAAGTTTTCCTGCTCGAATAAGGTAAGTTGGTTCTCGACCATTTCTACGAGTGTATCTAAATTAATGTTCATTAGTTTTTATCTTTGTCGTCTAGATATGCGGCAATTGCCATTTGTTGTTTTTTCTTTTTACTTTTACCTTTGAATTGTGGAGCATCTGATTTTCGAAAATCATCCACATAAGCACCAGCGCCGTCACTAGGCTTAAGTTTCTCTTCCATTTCTTGAGACGGCACAAGCAAATAGTCACGAGCCTTGTTGAGATAATCAGCAGCAATAGTTACTTTTGACATCCACCAAGACGGAAGATCTCCTTGACCGTTCTCTAAAGCAGACAAAATTTGCCCCGCATCTTCAATGGCAAGTTTCATTTTCCTAGCAGCAGAAGGGATATCGGTATGCCCGTCTTCGTTTATTGTTCTTGGAGAATCTAAAGTTTCACCGCTAGTAACATCTTTAACAACAGACACGAGAAACTCGACTGCTTTATCATGTATATCTTGTGGATCTTTCGAGACAGGTTCTCCAGTATCAGCATATGTTTGTTCTACATCTGTTGGTGTAGTAATTTCTTGGTATGCTGCGCCAATCGCTGCTTCGAGATTTTGAATAGTCTTTACATCAATGCTCTCATTTAGATATGAGGCTTTGTAAGAATTAATTTCTTCTTGGATAATCTGCTGTAATCTTTGCTTTGTGATTTTCATTTTTTATTTATTCCTTCAGGGCAGAGTGTAATGCTTGAATGACGCCAGCATCTAGGTGAGGATACTTACCCTCTAGAGCGTCTTCTGCTGCCTCTTTTAACATTTCAGCCAATTTTCTTTTTACTTGTCTGCGAAGGAGTTGACCATAACCTTTGACCATTACAAGGTCTTCTTCTTGTTCTTCAATAGTTTCCTGATGTTCTAACTCTTCTTGAACTTCATAGCCGAATAACTCACCTGCTTCTTCATTGGTGAGCGTAACTTCAAGTTCTTCTTTGATAAGTTGTTTTAATCTATTTTTAGTTATTTTCACTTTATCTTTTACCTTTTTTTCTTTTTTGAAGTTGCTTTTCTGTGTTGCCATAATCAGAAGGGCTTGGATTGTCAAAATTTACCTTACCTGTTGATAAGGCCTTATTAACTGCATCTTGTGATACACCAGAATCACCTGCTTGGGGCATAACTTTTTCTCTTGAAAATTTTCCTCTCGCTTTTTTTATAACAGGCAAGTTTCCCGCAATGTATTGCGCCGCAAGGCTTTTATCTGCCTTCTCTATTTTCCCAGCCTTAACAAGAAGCTGCAAAACTTCATTGGTTATATTTTTATTTACAAACTGAGCAACTTGCTCAGGGGTTGCTGCCATAAGATTTTCTCCCTCGAAAGGCTTAGTAACAACTTTGTCGGCAGTAGCAGCAATTGCAAATTGCATTGCCTTCAAGGCCTCTTCTTCATCTTCCAATCCGGGTCCCTGTATATTATCTATTTTTACAGTTCCAGTAGGATTAACCATCATTATTTGAGACCACCGATGATGACCGTCCAAAACATATTTTCCGTTGTAGACAAGAATCGGAACTGGTCCTGATTTGGAACTCATCACAATTGGGGTGCCATTTAAACCTAATGCTGTTTTTGTTGCATCGTATTCATTTTTAACTTGATCTGCTAGGCTGTTTCCAAATCCAATTTCAGCCTGAGTAGCTACTAAATCTGATGCCCTAACTTCTGCCGAAGATACAGAAACTTTTTCATCTTGTGGGTTTCCATCTGTTTGACCTGACGCAGCAACTTTATCAAAAACAGGATCATCTGCATATTTTTTCAATATAGCAACGTAAGTTTCAATTGGAGTTGATTCATCTGCCAATGCTCTGATAGCGCCCTTGTCGATTTTTTCTTTCAATAAAGACTTTGTGTAATTTCTCCAAGATTCTATCAATTCTTTCATTTTTTCTTCCTATCTCCGTCGTCATCCCTCTTTGGCATGTGACTATGTTCTTTCACAACAACTTGCTCAACGTCTGATTCGGTTAAGTTGCGAATAACAGTATCGCCAAACTTCATATCATAAACACCAATCTCACCGCTTTCGTTAAGAGAATGCCAAAGAACAGTTCCGACAGCATCTTCTTCATTAATACCGTATCTTTCTTGTAAAGCTGAACTCAGCTTTCCCTCTTTCATTCACTTATGTTTAAGGTCGTCGAGTTCCTTTTCGAGTTCTTTTTTTCTAGACTTCTCGGCTTTTGTGAGTTCTTCTGCGATAATACCTTTCAAAGCATCTTTGGTGATTTTGTCTTCACGAACAGAATATCCAGCACGACCGGGATTGTCACCATAAGCAAAACCTCTACCACTAACGTCAATGGAAGATCTAGATCTATTTCTTTCACGCTCTGCGGATTGTCTTGCCCATCTCTTTTGGTTATATTCGTCTTCAATCTCTTTTCGCATTCGTTCCATAGCTTCTTCGTCTCTTTTTCTTCGCTCTCGATCTTCCTGCTCTTTTCTATATTGCTCTCTACGGGCTTGAATCTGTCTTTTATCTTCTTTATCTTTAACAAACTCTGATGCTTTTGCCATAGCTTGGTCCAACTTGTCTAATGCTGCTTTAACTTTTTCTTGCTGTCTGTTTGGAATAAAGTCAAAGACTAAGTTTTTCTTCCTCTCTCTTTCCTTGGACATAGCCATAGATCTTTCCACTGCATCCATTGCACCAAGAATATCTGGCTCTGACTCACTTGCAACTGCGTCTTCAAGCTTTTTAGCAAGTCTTTCAACGCCATTTGCGTGAAAATCATAGTATTCTGTCCCTATTCTAAACAACCTTCCCTTGACGAGTTGCATAACCCTACCCATATCAATCTCATCAAGTTGATCTGCTTTATTTTGTGAGTTTTCCAACTCTTCTTTAATGATTTCTTTCAATCTTTGTTTTGTGATTTTCATATTAATGTCTCCTGTAACATTATAAATATTATCTTGTTTTAGTTTAAGCACTTAAACTTTAAATCTTCTCCAAGCATATGGCTCTCTGTACTCTAAATAATGGGGATCTCCATCGAAAGAGTATGCTTCTCGTTCAAATCTGATTGACCTGTAAGCGTCCTCGAAACTTTTATACTTTATTAAGCCATGGACAAAATCCCACAGATAAAGAAATAAAAATCCAATGACAAATAGTTCTCTATATTGTGCTATGTGGATTGACTCGTGATTTATAAGGCGATCATCACCCTCGTCCTTAAGGAAGATAAAGGGGAATAAAGTGATACCACCAAGAGTTGGTCTAAAATATCTTAACACTTTTACTAGTGTGCTGTTTTTTACAATAATCGCTTTCATCTAACAAATCCTCTTTCCTTTTAAAAGTTTTTGCAACATATTCGTCTTACTAAAAAATATAAACGATGTTGCAATCTTATCTTCATCAATTCCTAGTCTTTCGGACCAAGTTTTGGAAGACTTATTTAAACATAGGGCGACGGGCTTTGTGAATAAATCACCTCCTTGGTTGCCTAACAAATGGTTCCAGAGATGGTACTCAAACTCAGTGACTCTGAAACGGTCGGCTATAAGCCCGTCATTACTCTTAGAAGCCCACTCAATCGCCAGTTGTAGCAAAAGTGGACCCCACTCATTATCCGATTCTATTATTCTCGCTATATAAGCACCTTCACACTCGCCCTCATATTCTTCATTTGGCTTGGCTATTGTGATATAGCCCCAAGGCTTTCCTTCGCCTTTTTCTATTTGAGTGCAGATGCTTTGATTTACATAGCGCAACGTCCTTCGACCACCGACGCCTCGCTCAATGCGAATGGCAATATCTTCCGGCAGATCTTCCAAGGTCTTTACATTCTTTAATACAATATTCTTGTATATTTTCTTTTTCTTTCTTGGCAAACACTCAGTTTCCTAGAAACTCTTTCCAAGACTTAACTGTCTCGGATAGTTTTATTCTTATTAGCCCATCAGATTTTCTAGACATCAATCTATCGTAAGCCATATGTTTAAGGTTGCTCAACTTTTCCAAGTATCCGTTTCTTCTCAAGACTTTAAAAGCGATATTCTCGCTTGAAAACTCTCCGGCTCTGTCTAGTCCTGCTTTTCTGAACTTACGGATTTTTTCCTTTAACTTATCAATATATTGGAGAGCATCTGTATATTTTCTATCCTTGTATATGTCAACTGCTCTTTCTATTTGGTCCATGATTCCATCGGCTTTCTTTGCGATGTCATTCCAATCAAAAGAAGGTTCAACTCTATTTGGCTCTGTGAGCCACTCATCATTCATAATAGAGTAGACACCTGTAGAAGCATGTGGTTCATTCTCGTCTTGGACGTATACTTCTACTTCAAAACCATCAATAAGGATATCGTGTATTCTATTCCAAAGAGATTTCTTAGCATTAAAATAATCTTTGGCTAGTTCTGGATCTGCTTCCACGTCTTTATAATCAACGATTAAGTGAAGATCAACATCGGAGTGTGGAGACCAATTATAGTTTGCGAGAGAACCAGTGAAGGTAATATCTTTTAACTCTGCGTCTATTTCAAGGCTGTCGTAGAAATCTTGAGCGATTTGTATTAGTCTCTTGCGAATAGATGGTCTCAACTTTTTGCCCAAGGGCCAAAAGTTAGGTTCAAGAGTTTCCTGCGTATTGAAGGTTCCCTTGAGTTCATCATCTATTTCATTCATGAATTCTTTAAAGTTCATTTAATCTTAATCCTAATCCTTCTTTTTTTCTTTGGCTTCATACCGCACCCACGCTCTCTCAATCCTGATCTAGGTCTTTGGTCTCTTGCTCGCTGAGCAAATTCTGTATCCATCAGATCTGCAAATGCAGCATTAGTCTCAAATTGCTTTGCTACAGGCACAATATTGCTTGATATCCACTCGCCAATAAAGTCTGAAACCTCTTGCCAGTTATCATCTAGCCATTTGAAGCCATTAATATAAGCGTAATATACTTCTGGGTTTGATTTACGAACGGCTCGCAGGTCTTTTAGTGGGACTTTATTAAACCCCATCATCCCTATGCCGTGCGCTCCTTCAATTTTTCTGTCGCCAATCGCTACTTCAGCAGCATCTCTTTGTCCTACGCCTATTCCATCTAGAAAACGAAGTTCAGGCTTGAACATAAAGTTAGGTCTAAAGAAATCAACACCCTGCTGCTTCATTATACTTCCATATTCTTCGGCACCTCTGCCTTGTTGAGTGCCCATCTCTGGCTTGTCTTCCAAGCCGGGGATTTCTATTTGCTTTCTCTTATCCCTAGTTCTTTCAATGGGGGCTGCTAATTTATCTGTAATGTCTCTTAGGAGATCGCTAGTAAGTGGTTTGCGCCCAAAACGATCATCCAGCGCATCTTCAAGTTGTCTTGTATAACCCTTCTGTCTTTCAAAGGTTGCTTTTTCTTCATCGGGTTTACTTACTGCTGAAGGATTACCATCAGGTAGGGCAGGGAAGAACTTTTGCATTTCCTTGAAGTTTCTCATCATATTTGGAATATTGAAAACAACTTTACCATAAATATCTAACTTCCCTTGGCTGATGTCGTATTGCATATGCTTGAGGTTTGTTAGCATTTCTTTTATATTGCCTCTGCCTCCTGCTCCTTCATCCTCCAAAGCATTTCGTGGATCAATAGCAACTCCATCATCAACGAGGTCGCTATAAGTCTTTTCTATTGCTTCCTCGTAATGATTGTCGTATCTCTTCATCCTATCCAAGAACTCAGTGAAACCATCAAGACCTTGACTCGGCTCTTCGTCGTAATCAGGTGTCATACGCAAATAAAATCTCGCGAGATCATCATCAGTAACTTCGTCAATATACATACCAGCAGAGTCAAA
>CEUJ01000710.1_pt1 | contig 18824 bp, 9 predicted proteins | sample 361531 | NCBI WGS metagenome assembly CEUJ01 (sample SAMEA2622842, study PRJEB7988) | marine metagenome | biome: marine biome (ENVO:00000447); feature: marine epipelagic mixed layer (ENVO:xxxxxxxxx); material: "saline water (ENVO:00002010), including plankton (ENVO:xxxxxxxx)" | depth 140 m | reverse complement strand
TCATCAAGATATAAACCATCGATTTTGTTATTCTTTGCAAGCCAATTAATTCCTTCAATATAATAATTTGTCCATCTTGATGTTCCTTTATTTAAAATTGATGCATCATTTACATTTACTGCGTGCCACGCAGAATGATAATTTCTTTTTAGGTGTTCTTGAAGCCAGCTATGTCCACCACCATTTCCATCATTAAATATTTCATTGCCTAAACTTCTTAAAGGAAATAGCTCATAAGTCTTATATGTTAATTCCCTAATGGTATTATATAACTTTACTTTAATTCCTTTTTTGTGTGCCCTCTCTATATATTCTTTCTGTTCCTCTATATTATAAAATGGATAGTTTATGTAAGGGTTAATTTTATTAGCATGATGAACATTTACAACAGTTCCATTTAGTTTTTGTACAGAGTCAATAGGGACATATTTATGAACAAATCTAGTATTAAAATGTTCCTTAGTATTTATTAGCTTAAATGGAGTAATAAGAAATCTTAGATTAAAATCAAGTGAATCACCTTTTTTCATAAATCTCTCATTGGAGAAATTAACAATAGAAACTTCGTCTTTACCTAATGAAATATTTATTCCTCCTTTTGATTCATTGTACCAAGATTCTGGTAGGTTTAATGGTTTGGACTGATAAAAATTAGTATTTAAAGGCCTTTCATAATTATTATCTCTTAAAACAAATTGTAATCCTCTATTAACATTTCCTAGCCAGAGTCCTTCTTGATGTTTAGAAATATCCCACTTCCAATTTATATTTTTAGTTAGCTTTCCACCTTTTCTTCCTAATCCCATCATGTATTTAGATGCATCTTTTTCCATTGATATTAAAAAAGATATATCATCAAGACTTATATCATTATTTGCTATAAGATTAATTTTTATATCCATCATCCCATCATACTCAATTAAACCAGAAACATTCATTTTGAAATTTTCAGAAGTATTTACAGACCTCCATTTAGAACTTGTTAGTATACCCTGTTCTATCTCAAATTGATCATTGATGAATTTTTCATATTTACCATTTTTTAGTTTGACATCAAATGACATTGGTTTTGATAAAATATCTAATGGGTCAGAATTTAAGTAAGTCATCTCTTTTGAAAAATAAGATGAAATTTTATCAGGTAAACCAAACATATTTAATTGAACTTCTCTCCCCAAAATATTAATTTTTTTTATGTTGACCTCAACCTTTTCAAATGGGCTAATAACTAACTCATTCTCAGAACCAATTTTTGAATTTAACCATCTAAGTCTAGTCATCATTTTGGGCTTACTATCACCAAAATCATCAACTGTCATATCATTTACCTTTATTTTCAGATGTACGGTATCAGGATCAATACCTAATGGTTTGATGATAACACTAGAACTATAAATTCCTTTTTTAATTTTCTTAGGAATTTGTAAACCAAACCACAGGGGCTGAACTTTATTTTTTTTAATCGAAACCTTTTTTATAAATAAATTACCATTAAGATCTATTCCCTCTTTATTAAAACATGTGAAATTTTCTTTTATAATTTTATCATTAGAATTTAAAATTAAATCATTGAATGTTATTTCAATATCTTCGATATCATGACTAGGGGAATAAAGACCGACTTGAAATGTGTAATATTCACCTTTTGATACTTCGTCAATTAATGCATTAACCTTTTTCTCTTCCTTTGTCCATCTAACTGGAAGGAAGTCCATCATTCTTATTGGGTAGTTTCTATATTCAGGAAATAAATGAACTTTTTTATTATTTGTTTTCAGGTACAAATCTAACTCGTCCTCTGAGGAAATAATTTCCATAGGAAAAAATGAGTGAAAATCATTTAAAGATTCAAATCTTAAAACTTTTGCTTTTTTAACAGAACTTAAATCATCAATACGATCTTTAACATTATTAAACCATTCCTTATTTGTATTTATTTTTGGAGTTAAGTATTCTAATTTTGGATAATATCCACCAGTTGATTTGTGAGGTAGAAAATAAAAGAAATATTTAATTGATGAATTATTAGGTTTGAAAAGGATATGACCATAAGAATTATTAATTTCAATAAAATATTTTTCATTTATTTCTTTATTTGTTTTTGCATCAACTATTATAATATCTTTTTGATGTGGTAAGTCATCCCTCCTTCTCCAGGGAATAATAACCTGGTGAATATCTTCTGAAATAATATCTAATTCTACAACAGCTCTATGATTACCATTAAATATAAATTTTTCTTTGTAATCAGGTTCTTCCCATTTCCCAGACTCATAAGGTATGTCATACAGCTTTGGGTTAATATTTTTACTTCTGTAAATTATGTTATCATGATTTACACATGAAATTACTAAACATGAAAAAGAGAGAAGGAATAAATTTTGAAAGCCTTTAATAATTAAAATTAATTTTATTATAAATATTTTTTTAAATATATGAAAAATAATTATCTGTAAAGAAACTGACTATTTTTTTCCTAAAGATAGAAGATTTGAAAATATTTTATATGCGCCAGGTACTCCCGCGGGTAACTGTCTAAACCATGAATAGGAAGTGTACACGAAATGACCCTTACCAATTTTTGATATTAATATTCCGCCATCGTTAGGTTTTTCTCCTTTATCATTTGATGTAATCAACGTTTCGTAATTAACTGACCATTCATTTGGAAAATACAAACCCCTTTCTTGAACCCAATCATCAAAATCATTCAGAGAGATTTTATTTGGGGTGTTAAGTGCTGGATGATTAGCATTTAATATAGTAACTGGAGCATTCTCCTCAGAAACTCTATTTCTTGATATATTTAAGTTGTGAGGAAGAAAGCTATTTAAATCCAGATTATTCCACCTCGAACTTGTATTATATTGAACAATTACATTTCCACCTTCCTCGATATAACTCATAATTTGAGGTTTGAGTTGAGTTAGGGATTTATCCACGTTAAATGCTCTAACTCCAAAAATTAAAGCATCATACTTTCTCAATGTCTTTAGGTTAATTTGTTCATTAGTTAATAAGTCGACTTGATATCCAACAAGACCTAATGACTGAGGAACTAAATCACCAGGACCCATCAAATAAGCTATTTTTTTTGATTTAGAATTAAGATTGAATTTTTTAATTGAAACTGAAGACTCTGGAAATCTTGTCTGAAGAGGAATATGATCATAATTAATAAAATCAATACCTCTATTATATGACTTATTTTCATCAGATGCCCTAAATTTTATATCATAATTAGTATCTTTTTGACCCGATAAATCGATCTCAAATTTAAGAGTTTTCTTTTCACCCTTTCTTTCAAATGATACAGCATGAAATTCAGGAGAATATTTAACTCCAGCTGGTGCATCAATAGTTATATTTGATGAATAATTATCTTTTCCAGCAATGACTTCAATTTCAATATCTTTTTTATTAGAATTAACAAATAGCTCCATCTCATTTTTGGGATTTATATAAATTGGATTCCCAACACTGAAGGTTTTATAATCATCACCCTTGGTTGGGTTATTAGTTTTATTTTCTAATGGAGATGAATAAGTAACTTCATGACCTTCAATCTCAAAATAAAATTTAGATATAAAAGCTGAAGAGTTATCTGGTGCACCCAAATCTTTAAGGTCATCTATTGAATATGTTCCGAATGACGGCTTATTTACAAGCCAGTACTTTTCAGAGATTTTTAAATCATCAGGAACTGAAAATGATATTTCTTTTCTAAAAAATTGATTATTAATTAGAGAATAGTTAATTGGTATTTCATTATCTAATAGCACAATTTTCTTCAAATTAATATCTACAGGACTTCTGTTTATAGCCTCAAAATTAATTTTAATATCATCTCCAGCAGCAGCAATTTCAACATCTGATAGAGATTCGAAAAATAAACCAGTAGTGGCCTTGATAAGGTTTTTTATTTCTTTTTTCTTTATCTCTCTCCAGTGCCTATCAGTTATTCTGTTCAACTCTTTATAAGCACCAGCAAGATATGAGGTAATTTTATGTGGTTTCCTAATATCAAATGAATCTTTAGATTGACGAATTAATTCCTTAAGCGTGTCATGTGGCCTGACTCTACCCCAAGAGGTATCAATTCCCTCCATCATGTCACTCTTGGCTGTTTTACCTTGAGTATGAACAAATAATTCTATCTCGCTACCCCTTCTTCTCAGTGCTCCAAAGGCTTGACTTTTGTGCATGGATCTGCTCTCTGATGCAATTTCATTATATGATTTTCCTATTAAACCATTATAGATTCCAACATCAACCTTCAACATCTTATCCTTATCATATTTATCAAGATTAAAAAATCTAGAAGATGTATTCCAAAAGATTCTTTGAGGTTTCCATGGTTTTACAAGTTTAAGTTGATCAGGATATACATCTGGATCTCCAGACATATTAAAAGCCTTCTGGGCTAATATGGCGGATGCCGTATGGTGCCCATGGGTTATTCCTGGTGTTTGATTAAACCTAGTAATTAATATGTCAGGTCTAAATTTTCTTATAATCCATACAAAATCATAAAGCATCTTGTCTTCATCCCAAAACTCTAAAGATTCTACCGGACCCTTTGAATAGCCAAAATCCACAGCAGAGGTAAAAAATTGAATCCCCCCATCAATTTCTCTTGCTTTCAGAAGCTCTTGAGTTCGTATTAACCCTAAATTTTCTTTAAGGTGGGTTCCAATAAAATTTTGTCCTCCACCACCTCTTGTAGCTGATAAGTAAGCTGTCTCATATTTTTTTTCATTAGCTAGGTATGTAATAAGTCTGGTGTTTTCATCGTCTGGGTGAGCTGCTATGTAAAGAACTTTTCCAAAGACATCGAGTTTATCCAACATCTGAATAATATTTGATGAACTATAAAATTTAATATTTTCTTGACTTGAAAATAAATTAAAAGGAATTATAAGTGTTAGAAAAAAAATCTTAAAAAATCTCATATCAAATTTGTGATCTCAAGAATTTAAATGAAAATAACCCTCTTTTGGAGGGTTACTTTTTAATAGACTAACCTTGAGTTGCCATTTCGATTTCTGCCATCATAGCTGATGGATCGAAATTATGCCACTCCCTAACTATCTGCCCATCTGCCCATTCAAAACTAATATGAACCGGTATTGTGATAGTATTTTGACTTGATTTTCCTGTAGCTGACCAAGTGAACCAGCTGTGGCTAACGATTGTTTCAGGATTATTATCTGATGCAGGATATTTGGTTGTTTGAACCCAAACACCAAGATCCTCTCCACCATTTTCATCATAAGTCCAACTCATGCTTATATTTTCAAAAACTTGATGCTGCACAGTTATTAAGTCTGAAATATCACTAACAGTTGATGCCTCAACACTATTCATATAAATCTTAAGATCAGGTGACCACAAAGATTGTAAAGCTGGAACATCATTCTTCAGATAATTTTGATAATGTTCTCTGATTGCGTTTGATTTCTCGTCATCAAAAGTAGTTACTACATTATTTGTTGGAGAACTACAACTAAAAGCAACTAATGCAAACAGATACAATAATATATTTCTCATAATTTGTGATTTAATTAAAAAAGTAAATCTAGTACTATATTTTAAAAAAACTAGTCTCTATACTTATTAAACCAATATAATATGTGATCAATTTTAGTTATAAGTTGACTAGGTTTATTAGATATATTATGGTATGCACCAGGAATCTCAACATAAACTGTTTCAATTTTTCGAAGCTTCAATGCATGGTATAGTTGTTTTGCCTCAGATGGTGGTGTTCTTAAGTCATTTAGACCGACCATAACCATTGTTGGTGTCTCAATATTACCTACTAGTGAAAGTGGTGAAAAACTCCAATAATGATTAAAATTCTCCCATGGCTGACCTTCGTATCTTGAGTAAGCATAACCATAATAGTTATCTGCTACCAAGGTTTTTGAAATCCAATTCATCACGGGTTTAATGACTGCCGAGGCCCTGAACCTATTTGTCTTACCAATAATCCAAGCGGTCATAATTCCGCCTGCACTTCCACCTGTTACAAAAAGATTTTTTTCATCAATATACCCTTTACTAATAATTATATCAACTCCGTCCATGACATCGTTATAATCTTCACCAGGATAATTATGATAGAGTAAATTCCCAAATTCTTCACCATAACTAGTACTTCCTCTTGGGTTAGGATAGAAAACGACATATCCGGCTGCAGAATACAATAAAATTTCCGGAGAAAACCTGTCGCCATAATTACTTATTGGTCCCCCATGATTTTCCACTATGAGGGGATATTTTTTATTTGGCTTAAAGCCAGGAGGCTTGGCTATCCACCCTTGAATTCTTCTACCGTCAACAGATGAGTTATACCAAATCTCTTCAATTTTACCAAGATCCTTACCATTAAGTAGATCTTTATTAAGGTGAGTTAGTCTGTCAGATGATTTTCCATCATAAATTGCGACATCTGCTGGGTGGTAGGGAGAAGTAATAGTATATGAAACTTTACCATTTTTTGAGATGGAATATGATCCACCACCGTATGGTCTACCAATTGTAGTGCCACCAACATCATCAATAATTTTAGTTACCTTTCCATCTAGTGTTGTATGAGCAATTTTTGTGTTCCCCTCATTATCATACATAAAAAATATTTTTTTTCCATCACCGGACCATCTAGGTGAGGAAATCTCTCTATCTAGATTAATATCAATTTTAGTTCTATCTCCTCCGTCGGTATTGATAAGGTATAAGTTATTAACCTGATAGGTTTGGACCTTGTCATCATACCCAAGGTATGCTATTCTCTTACCATCTGGTGAGATAGCTGGCTCATAATCTGGACCATTTCGAGTAGTTAGCTGATGTATATTTGATCCATTTTTATCAATTTTATATAGCTCTGAATTTCTGAAGTCATACTCCCAATCTTCAGTATAGTTAGATGAAAATATAAACCCATCAGAGTCTTTCATCCAATCAAAGGAATAGTGGTTATAATTCTCAGATGTAACTTGTCTAGGTGCCCCACCACCATATGAGATATAAAAAATGTGGGTGAATCCCTCTTTCATGTAGCCAGATCCGTCTGCCTCATGTTTTAATCGTTCAGTAATTCTAGGTTTATCTGCCCAAACTGCATTTTCAGGTTTTGTAGGAGGAGTTACTAATTGAAGAATTTGATCTGGGACAAACATTAAAAAACCAATATAATTTCCATCTGGTGACCATTTTAGAGATGTAGGTGATCCATTTAACTGGGAAATTGAGGTATACTGATTCGACTCAACCCAAAAAATAAAAATTTCAGAACCGTTTCCATCTTCAGAATTTGAAATATATGAAATCATATTGCCATCGGGGCTCCATCTCGGACTAAATTCGTTATTAAGCGAGGATGTTAATTTCTTGTGATTAGAACCATCAATATTCATAATCCAGATACTAGAAGATTTCCCATCTTTCATAATATCCATCTCTGTCCTAACATATAATATCTTATCACCAATTGGAGATACCTGAGGGTCTCTGGCGTACTGTAATTCAAAAACATCTAGATTTTCAAACTTGCTCTGTGCAATGAGATCAGCACACACACAATAGAAAAGTAGTACTAGGATATAAAGACTTCTCAAATTATTATCTTGTAAAACCGTCAACTGACTCCCTATACTCAATCACAAATCCATTATCAGATGTAAACTTCTTGAATTCTTTACTCGCCGGACCAGTTACAATGAAATTTTGTAAAGTGAAGAGATCAAAAAATCTATCAAAAAATGGTCCAGATATAAAATTCTGACCATGTTTTATTCCTGAGTCACTATCTATGTACTTTTCATATAATGTTACCGAAGATCTATCCTCAGAAACATAATAACCATATTCTAGACAAAACTCCTCGGTATTGAGTACATTATCTGTTATCTCCTGAATAAAAATTTCTAGGTTTTCTTTACTATCAGTATTAACTTTTAGATCAATTATAAATGAAATACTTTCAGAGTTTGCATTTTTAACTGATACCTCTCTATCATTTCCAACCTGACTACAAGAAAACAATAAAAGAAAGACTAATAAATTTTTCATATAATTTTTTGTAAGTAATCTAAATATTTAAATCAATAAATTCAATGAAAGGCTAATCTTCAAGCTGTTTTAGATATTCCCTAATAGATTCAGATATTTTATTCCTCTCACTATTTACCTCTTTTATTCTTTGGGTATATAAGTTTATTCTATTTCTTAAATTAATTGTATTAGAGTAAAACTCTATCCCTAAATAGATTTCTTTTATTTTTTGATTTTTAAAAAATCTATAAAACCTTTCCATACTATCATCAGAAAACTCACCTGAACCTGTAACCCCAAATCTCCTGTCTGACACAACAGCATTATTTAAATTTTCATTTGCATACAACATAGAAAATGGATGGTAGTAGTTATAGTACTGTAATGAAATATTATCTACAATTTGGTTATTATCATAAATTCTTTTTGCTATTGCCTCATAATATTTATTCATCATACTATGAATATCCTCGGGGAACATATTTATTCTCCCGTTAGAAATAAGAGATTTATAAGTAGCATCAGTCATAAAAAATGTCTCGTAGGAATATAGGAATCCGAGGTCAATAATACTCTTGTAGTATTCTTCATAACTAATTTTATTTTGTTGTTTTATTTCAATTAGCTCAATTATTTTTTTTGATTTATAATCACCAATTTCTAATGATGAGTTAACTCTATCAATAGTTACAGAATCAAATTCTAAGTCATCAATAATTGATTTTATGTCCTTAATATGTTGGATATCCTCAAGTCTATTCCTATTCCACTCATCAATCCAGAATGTTACTGAGATACCAACAACAATCACAATAAATTCTAGTGAATATTTTATTAACAGTTTTTTTTTATATTCCATGGTTATTATTCAAAAATTTTTTTCTCAATAAAAAACGAAGTGTATTTCTAATTTTAAAAATCCTAAGAATGAAAGATTAAACCTTTTTATTTCATCTAATGAATATTTTTTATTCATTAATAACAACTTTTAATTAATAAATTAAATAAATTAATTTTTAAATGTATGTAATTCTTGATAAATGGAATTTTAAATTTATGTATCTCATTTAGAAATTAAATATGAGTAAACTAGATAGGAGAAGCTTTATAAAAAAGACATCATTGTCTGGAGCAGCATTAGCTTCCTCGTCGATATTTTCTGCAAAATCAGAAAGTAATAATTACGTAAAATCTCCTTTTTCTGGTCTTGATCTCCTAGCTACAAATGACTGGTGGAATAGAGGAAATAATGAAATAATTGATTTAAAAGTTGAAAGAAAAGATGTTATCGCATTCGGAATTTATACCTTATCTAATAATACATTAAAGCTAACTGCACAACTCTTCCCACTTTATCCTGAAGAATCAAGGGAAGTAAGACTAGAAATATATAGAGATAAAAAATGGGTAGTAATAAATAAAAAAATTATTAATGAAATTGGATGGGCGACAACTTTTAAAATAGAAGATTGGGATGATACAAAAAACATTAAATACAGACTGACCCACGGAAATAATGCTAAATTCAATGGATTAATCAGAAAAAATCCAAAAGATCAGAATACGATAAAACTGGCGGCGTTTTCTTGTAATAGTAATAAGGACAGAGGAGACAGAAAAAATTATACTAGAAATATAAATTATATAAATCCTGATATTCTATTTTTTGCTGGTGACCAATCTTATGACCACAAGGAACATACCGCTGCATGGCTCAAATTTGGAATGCAATTTCGAGAAATATTTAGGGATAGACCTTGCATTACTATTCCTGATGATCATGATATTGGGCAAGGTAACCTGTGGGGTGAAAATGGGAAAGTTGCCTCATCAGCTGCAGGAAATGATGGTGGTTATTTCTATCATAAAGAATATATCAAGATGGTTGAGAGAGCTCAGACCAAACATCTCCCTGACCCATATGACAAAACACCCATTGAACAAGGAATCAATGTTTACTATACAAATTTAATTTATGGAGATATTGATTTTGCCGTTATTGAAGATAGAAAATTTAAATCTGGTCCTAAGGGTAAGATTCCTCAACAAGGACCGAGACCTGATCATATCAGAAATAATAATTATGATCCAAAATCTATAGATCTAGATGGACTCAGTCTACTAGGAGAGAGACAGCATAAATTTTTAAAAAAATGGGGAGAAAATAAAGAAAAATCAGTTATGAAAGCGGTGCTATCACAGACTGGATTTTGCGGTGGTGCTCATCTACACGGGAATAAAGAAAATAGACTTCATGCTGACCTTGACTCAAACGGATGGCCTCAGAGTGGAAGAAATAAAGCTTTGAAATTAATTAAAGATGCAAATGCAGTTCACATAGCTGGAGATCAACACCTCTCCACTGTAATTCACCATGGTATCGAAAAGTTTGAAGATGGTCCTTGGGCATTTATTGTTCCTGCCCTTGTAAATAATTATTATAGTAGGTGGTGGTGGCCTGAGGATGAAATGCCAGGTGAAAATTCAAATAACAAATTACCATGGAATGGTAGATATTTAGATGGTTTTAATAATAAAATTACTATGCATGCGTATGCAAATCCAGACGCAGATTCTAGTGGGTCTGGCTATGGAATAATAAATTTTAATAAAAAAGAAAACAACGTTACTTTTGAGTGTTGGCCGAGATATCAAGATGTCACTAAAGAAAATGCAAAACAGTTTGATGGATGGCCAATTACTGTTTCTCTTGGATAGTCTTGTACCACCTATCAGGGTTTAATTTATTATATTCTTTTCCCATACCCAAATCCATAAAAACTGGATCAATCATATCTTTTTCCCACTCTTTAAACTTAAGTTTTAGTTTTTGATAAATCGGTGTGGAAGAACTAATAATATTATTTTCTTCACTAAGATCATTATCTAGATCAAAAATATATTCGTCATCTTTCACTCTAATATATTTATATCTATTATCTCTTATCACATCAATATCTTTATCAGGATTTTTCCAAAATAAGTAATCATGAGGTGATCCGTTTATTTCTCCATTTATATATGGTATCAAGTTTACACCATCAATATTATTTTTTATAAATTTTTCTGCAGATGCAGCCGATACTACTGTGGCAAAGACATCTAAAGCAATGATCGGTTTATTATAGATTATACCTGGTTTAATTTTTTTTGGCCATTGCATGGTAAAAGGTACTCTTATTCCTCCCTCAAAAAAATCACCTTTGATTCCTCTTAGCGGTCCATTATCAGAAAAATTATACCACTCGACACCTCCATTATCGGAAAAGAAAATAACAATTGTATTCTCAGAAATATTCTTTTCCTCAAGTTTATCTAATATCAATCCTACCCCATCATCCATCGACGACACCATGGCAGCATAAGTTCTCCTCTTCTCCACATCAATATGATTGTTTCTTTCTAAATCTGTATCTGTTGCCTGCAAAGGTGTGTGAGGCGCATTATAGGATAAATATAAAAAAAAGGGATCTTCAGAATTATCTTCAATAAACTTAACAGCATTATCTGATAACTCTTCCGTTAAATATTTTTTAGTATTTACTCTCTTCCCATTATCATAAATTTTAGTAATGTAACCGTCCATCTGTCTACTGGCCTCGGTCAAATCATTAAGGGTAAGATCATTAGGAAAATACCTATGTCCTCCAATTAAAAAACCAAAGAACTCATCAAATCCTCTTTTCTCGGGAACTAAAGATTCATGAGCTCCTAAGTGCCACTTTCCTATCGCCTTAGTTTTATAATCTACATTATTTAGAACCTCTGGGAGTGTCTGCTCAGAAATAGGAAGACCCATCAAAGAGTCTTTGGGTGCTAGCAAAATATTACGAGTGTACCCAAACCTATTCTGATACCTACCTGTTATCAAACCTGCCCTACTTGGAGAACACACTGCATATGAAACATATCCTTGAGAAAAAATAACTCCATTTTTTGCTATTCTATCAATATTAGGAGTAAAAATTTCTTTACTTCCATGGAATCCTACATCTGCATAGCCTTGATCATCACTTATAATAACAATAATATTTGGCGGTGAGTCATCTGATGAACATGAAGCTATGAGAAATATGATAAAAACAACAAAAAATTTATTCCTCATTGGATATTACCTTAGAACAATAGTATTTATTCCCATTGAGTTCATTTTTTCAATAAACTGATTAAGATCAGTATTGATTAATGTGTCATAGTCATCACCAACCTGATCAAGCCTCTTCTTAAGAACTTGGTATACATCATAATAAGAATCTGCTGGCTTAAAATCAGATATCTGGACATTTTCAGCCAAATATGATAATTTTTCACCTATCATTTTAGGATACCTGACAACATCTTGTCCTTTTCCTGTAATTTTCAGTTGTAATAATTTCTTTTCCAACTCTAAAAATTTATTTTCTAAACTATCTACCTCGCTAATTAATTTCTCTTCTTTTCCACTGACAGAAAGCATAGATTTTAAATCTATGAGTTGCCTTCTTACACTTTCAATTGAATTAACGTATTTAGCTGTGGAATTTAGATCACTGTATATTTTTTGCATTAATTCATTCTGTAATTTTATATCTGCAATTGTTCCCTCTGAATGGGGATCTTTAATTACAACAAGATCCTTCTTTGAAATTATTTCTCCAGATTGAATACTTACTGTATATGTCCCAGGAGGTTGCATTATCGAAACTGTTGAAGGAATATTCCTCACTCTATCATCACCAAGGGATACCCAGTCTGCATATAGAGGTTTTGTTCTCATCACCATTGCATCACTTTTTTCTCCCATAAAATTCCACCAAACTCTATTGATACCCTTACTACCTTTATCATTGATGGTTTTTACTGTGTCATTTTCAGAATTTGTTATAATAATTTTAACATCTTCATCTTTTTCAAGCCAGTAATTAATTGATGCACCGCTCGGTGGATCTTGACCAGTTGATGCCTCTGGAAACATCTGTAATGTGCTAGTGACATTCTGAAATCTGTAGGAAGGTTTTATATCAAAAAGATGAATACTTTTCGAGGACACATCACTATTTAGTTGTTGAAGTGGAGAAATATCATCTAAAATCCAAATTCCTCTGCCGTAGGTTCCTACTACCAAATCATTAAAATGTTCCTGGATATCAATCCAGTACATCGGTGTGTGAGGGAGGTTAGACATCAACTCTTGCCAATTACCACCATCATCAAAAGAAACATATAACTTATTTTCTGTACCAAGGTAGAGTAAACCTTCTCGGACAGGATCCTCTTTAATACATCTAGTATAACTTAGATTTCCAGGGCTAATACCCTCTGTAATTTTTTTCCAGGACTTACCATAATTTTCAGTCTTATAAACATAAGGTTCAAAGTTTCCTACCTGATGGAACTCGATAGTGAGGTATGCTTTGCCTTCATCCCACTTTGAGGCCTCAATGTTTCTGACAACTCCAAGCTTGGGTAAATTAGGAATATTTTTTGTTACGTTAGTCCATGTCTCTCCACCATCCTGACTAATGTGCACTAATCCGTCATTAGTCCCTGCCCAGAATAAACCTTTTTTTACGGGAGATTCGTCAAAAGCATAAATTACGTTAGCGTACTCTACCGCAATATTATCACCAGTTAATCCACCAGAAAACCCTTGCATACTTTTATCATTTAAGGATAAATCTGGACTAATTACCTCCCAGGTCTGTCCGTCGTTGGTAGTTCTATGGACAAATTGACTAGTAACATAAATAGTTTTATTATCATGAGGTGATATTAATAGTGGAAATGTCCACTGAAATCGATATTTTAATAAAGAAGCATGACTTCCCGCACTTAATTCTGGCCAGACTTCAAGTTGTCTAAATTGATTTGTATTCTCATTATACCTAGTGACAATTCCTCCTAGTGGTCCATAACCCGACGCACTTGACCAGATAATATCTGGATTTTTTGGATCTGCAGTTGCGAAACCACTTTCTCCACCCCCAATCGACCTCCACATACCTGATTGAATCATACCTGGCCCAAACCAGTTTCCACTTCTGGTCCTACTAGGTCCCTTCATAGACGGCCCATCTTGTCTGTTAGTCAGTACATTATAAGGGATGTTATTATCAGTTGTGACGTGGTATAATTGTGCTATTGGCAGAAATGTTCTGTGCCAAGTTTTTCCTCTGTTGAGGGAAATGGATATTCCTCCATCTCCCGCTACAGCCATCCTATCACCATTATGAGGATCGATCCACATCTCGTGATGATCCCAGTTTGGAGATGACTCAGGTGGTCTATTTTCGAGTGATACCCCACCGTCAATGCTAGAGAAAAAGGAGTTACTCATAAAATATACTTCATTAGGATTATCTGGGGAGGCAGCAGTCCTAGTGTAGTATGCCTGCCTTCCACCTAGATCTCTATTTGAATTTATGAGTTTAAATGTCTTACCGTTATTGTCTGAACGCCACAGCTCACCGGATTCTGTTTCTTTTCCTTTGTATGGAACACCATCGCCCGTCTCGATTAGAGCATATAACCTGTCAGGTGCTGCTGGAGTCATAGCGAAAGCTATTTTACCTACATCTTTTGTAGGTAGACCATTTCCTCTCAACCGGTTCCATGTGATACCTCCATCGGTAGATTTGAAGATACCACTTCCAGGTCCACCACTAATTCTCTGCCATGTTTTGAGTTCTAGATGCCAAGCTCCTGCAAATAATACGAGTGGATTATCAGTATCCATCACCATATCCGATATTCCAGTGTTTTCATCAACAAAAAGTGTCTGTCTCCATGATTTTCCACCATCGTGAGTCATGTAAACTCCTCTCTCTTTCTGCGGTGAGTATGCGTGTCCTAAAGCTCCCACATAGACTTTATCAGGGTCATTAGGGTGAACTATAATTCTTGATATTCTTCCTGAATTTTTTAATCCAATATTTTTCCATGTCTCTCCACCATCCTCAGATTTATAAACTCCATCTCCAATCGATACATTAGATCTGATAGAACTTTCGCCAGTACCCACATATACAACCATCGGATTTGAGGGAGCAACTGCTACAGCTCCAATTGAGTGAACCTCCTGACCATCAAATATAGGAAACCAGTTCAATCCACCATCTTTCGTCTTCCAGACTCCGCCAGAAGCAGCACCAACATAGTATGTCATCGGATCATTTGCGACACCCGAGACACATGTTAGTCTGTTCCCAACGGGACCAACATGCCTAAATTTCATATCAGATATCGTAGACTTATCTATTTCTTGTGAATAAGAAAAAAATGGAATTATTAATAATAAAAAGTAAGTATAGATTTTCATATTTTTAATTTAAGCTTAATACATTAATTTTCGAATCTTCCAGGTGTATACGGGGCACCTAAAAATTTCATTTTATCTTCAAATTTTTTAACCATTTCAACTAATAAATCTAGTTTAGTTTTAATAGGCTGAAATTCCTCTTTGGCGATTTCAAAACTACTAATATGTGTTTCAGTAGGTGAAGAGGTAGAATATTTCTGCTCACTGGCAATTATTCCTACTCTTGATGAAGGGGTTGGAGTCTGTTGGATATCCAAGCGTCTTTTTACATTGTCACCGTAAAACATCACCCCTATAAGTTTTGCGTTTTCTTTTATTTCGTTGAAGTCAGATGATAGCTCACCCATCGGCTTCTCAAGTTTTAATATGGCCTGCTCATAATATCTCAACTTATTATTAATCTCTGACAAAATACTTGAGTAGGAATTTATTTCTCCCTGCATTTTAGCTACATCTCTCTGAAATTTAATTTTAGCCTCTCTATCCTCAGCCGGAAGCTCTGTATTATCAAGTAGTGATACAGTAAAACTAGTAGGTTCAACGAGCATGCTAACATTACCATCTACTAAATAATCCATCTGAACAGTATATACTCCCGGTTCAACGAGTGTTCCCTCCGATTTCCCTGCGAAAGGGTTATAGAATGATGGAGAAGATAAATTAATAGGATTTGTGGCCTCATACCTTAGATCCCAGTGGAACCTATTCAATCCCTTACTTGGCTTCCTTAAAACTTTTTTGATAACCATATTGTCTGAATTTTTGATGGTAAATAGTAAATTGGCTTGGTCTTCATCCATCTCAGCTTTTAGAGTTTCATAATTTGGATAAAACACATCCTTATTACTTTTAATTAAGCCTTTTTCATTTTGCTTTCTTCTATCTCTGAGTGATAAATAATTTTCATCATAGTAATAATTAATCATTGCAACTGGATCAAGATTATCTCCTGTGTAAAAATTATCACCTTGGAATGATTTTCCTGGAAGCCCAAGAGGGGATGCTTTCTCCCACATAATTGCCTCTCTTGTTGGAAAAATAATTGCTTTCTCTGATATCTTCTTGTTATCAATATCCCTTAGTGATGAGTAATCGTCTAAAACATAAAACCCCCTTCCAAAAGTTCCAAGTATCAAATCATTCATATCTCTTTGAATTGCAATATCTCTGACAGCAATAGTTGGTAATCCATTTGATAACTTCTTCCAAATTTTACCATTATCTGGAGAGAAAAATACACCAAACTCAGTACCGCAAAATATCAGTCCGGAGTCGACATGGTCTTCCTCAATAGCATAGACACTACCTCTAATAGGTAGGTTACTACTTATAGATTTCCAATTATCTCCTTTATCGGTTGTCATGAAGACATATGGCTTAAAATCCCCATATTTATGGTGGTTAAAGGCAACATAGATAATATTCTCATCGTGGTGAGATGTATATACTGAATTAACATATGATTGATTTGGAGCCCCAGGTATGTTATCAATTTTATTCCATGATGAGCCACCATCCGATGTTATATGTACTAAACCGTCATCGGTTCCAACCACAATTAAATTCTCATTTAATGGAGATTCAGAAAGGGCAACAATTGTTCCGTAAGGTGATGTAGAACCATTTTTTGCTACAGCGTCCATACTAAGTACCCTATCGTATACCTTTAACTTATTTCTATCAATTTTTCTAGATAAATCGTCACTAATGACCTCCCAGCTGTTACCGTAATTATCTGACCTAAAAACTTTATTTGCGGCAAAATACAGTCTACCCGATTTATGATTACTCACAGCTAGGGGAGCATCCCAATTCCATTTATACCCCAGTTCTCCTTTTCTCGCTATAGGTTTAATTCCTACCTCCTCCCCACTCTTCTTATCGAATCTTACTAGCCAGCCGTACTGCGACTGTGAGTATACTATGTTAGGGTTTTTAGGGTCTACTTGTGACTCAAATCCGTCACCACCGTGGGTTATGAACCAATCCTGATTAGTTATTCCGTGAGATGTGTTAACTCTAGAAGGCCCTCCAATTGTGAAATTATCTTGAGTTCCTCCATAAATATTGTAAAAAGGTACATCATTATCAACCGCTACCTTATAAAATTGAGTGATCGGTAAATTTTTCTTAAAATCCCAATTCTTTGCTGCATCAAACGTCTCATAAATACCTCCATCACATCCAATTAGCCAGTGACTGTTGTTATTTGGGTTAATCCACATCGCATGATTATCAACATGTTTAAAATCTTCTCCCACATACTCAAATGTTTTTCCACCATCCTTAGTGACCGACATCCATGTATCCATCACATACACAGTTCCTAAATCAATAGGATCCGCAAATATTTCTTGGTAGTAATTACCACTAGTTACTTTACCACTTTGTTTTGACCACGACTCTCCCATGTCTTCAGATTTATAAAACCCTCCCTTCCTGTCAGCTGCTTCGACAATTGCATAAAGTACATTATTATCAACTGGAGAAATATCCAACCCAATTCTACCAATCTCAACGCCTGGTAGTCCTTTATTAATTTTCTTCCAAGATTTTCCTGAATCCGTAGATTTATATAAACTTGAACCTGGGCCACCTCCTACATACGTATAGACGTGCCTTCTCCTCTGGTGTGCTGCGGCATATAAAACCTTAGGATTTTTTGGATCCATGTGTATCTCATTGATACCTGTGTGCTCGTCAATATACAGAACCCTCTTCCAGTTTTCACCACCGTCCTCTGACATGTATACTCCTCTCTCTCCACCCTTACTCCACAATGGTCCGTAGGCAGACACATAGATGACGTCAGAATTATCAGGATGAACAATAATATTTCCAATGTGCTCAGAGTCTTTTAATCCCATATTCTCCCAAGACTTACCTCCATCTGTGGATTTATAAATTCCATCACCGTAAGCCACTGATCTTTGGTTATTATTTTCTCCTGTCCCAACCCATACAACGTTTGGGTTATTTGGGTCGATAGTAACGCAACCAATCGAGTAGGAATCTTCACCATCAAATACTGGGATATATTCTAAACCCCAGTTTGAGGTCTTCCAGACACCTCCTGAAGCCACAGCCACGTAGTACTCGAATGGGTTATTAGGATTTACTGCTATATCAGATACCCTTCCAGAAGTTAAAGCAGGCCCTACAGATCTCCATTTTAATCCATTTAATGATATTTTATCAAGGTAGTTTACCTCAGTTTTATTTTTTTTCTGTGCTAAAGAGTCAATAGTAAAAAAAAGACAGAGAGGTATTAACAGGAGGAGATTTCTCATAATAGTTTGGTTAATTAGTAAATTAAAATATTTGTAATTCTAATCTACCAACTTCTGAGATAATATTCAAATCTAATTTTATATTGATTGGTTCTCAAAAGATTCCAAGTATCTCCTCAGTCTTAGAATTGAAACTTATAGACTCTCCTTCTTGTCTATCAATCAATTTTCTTCCAATT
>CEUJ01047798.1_pt1 | contig 18829 bp, 9 predicted proteins | sample 361531 | NCBI WGS metagenome assembly CEUJ01 (sample SAMEA2622842, study PRJEB7988) | marine metagenome | biome: marine biome (ENVO:00000447); feature: marine epipelagic mixed layer (ENVO:xxxxxxxxx); material: "saline water (ENVO:00002010), including plankton (ENVO:xxxxxxxx)" | depth 140 m | reverse complement strand
TTAGAATCATTCGATTGGAATGATATTCTAAGTCTAGAAGGTGATGAGAATGTGTATGTTACCACAGAAGAAAAATATATCGACTGGTAATGTGCCAGTTCTTGGATTGGCACACCGCTCCGATGGGGCGGTTTTTTTATGTTTACCGGAAGGCAGGAGCGGTGACGATGTATTTTCGTCTACAGCGGTACCCCCCGCCTCGTCTGATTTCTTATAAGATACCACGGCAGGGATCCACCGCAACCGATCGTGTGCCAGTTCGTGAGGTGTCCACTACTGCCACACAGGGAGCGGGTTTGGTGTATTGTTATCTCAGTTCAAACAAATCCAATGCCTGGCGTTACCACCCGCATCAAATCCATCACCGCCTGCATCATCGAAGGCGTGAACCGTGGGCATAAGTTTACCGCTGATGAATTGGGTGCCATTGTTGAGAATCTGGTGGAAACTTATGATCTCCAGTATTTCTCCGAGCGTTATGCTTCCCGCCCAACTTACACCAAAGGTGTTACGCAAGTTGAATACCAGATGAAAGATCTGGAGTTGAAAGGTATTGTTCAACGCTGCGGAGTTCGTGAGTGGGTTAAACTCTGATCTGAAACTTTTCCTGTAAACTAACACTAACTCATCATGGACGACTACACTTTCGACACTGACATTTTCGCTGAGATTAATGATGCTCCCGGTGAAATCTTTGACATTCCAGAGATGCAGGATCAAAAGTTTGACGTTGAAGCATACATCAACGGGGAGACCGACTACTGATGTGACAGTTGGGGAAGTGGCACAGACCCCCTTGCGCTTCCCCCTGTTCTGCGCCATACTACGTACATCAATCAAGGAAAGGAATTTTCCAGATGAACAACCTGAATCAATTCTTCGCTGACTGCCTGAACCTGCCTTATAAGGGCAACAGTCAGGACAACCCCGAACATGAGAATCAAGTCGCAGAATTGCTTGAAAAATATAACCTGAAGTATGAATTCCAACCGAACGGTATTCAGAACTCTCCTGACTTCCGTGTACATCATGAGGGCAAAACTTATGATGTTGAGTGTAAGTCTTCCAAACAGGCATTTCCTACATACAACGGCGGACTTCCTAAAAAAGGTGTTATCTACATCTTCAGCAGTAAGAAGTACAATGAAACCACAATTTTCTTCGCTGATGATGTTGTGAGTGAAAAGAAGCGTGAAATGTATAGCAAACTCACTGAGGAACTTAACACCATCCTGAAAATGTATCAGATGGATGATGAATGGAAGGAAGATGAGCGCGGGTTTGACTTCTACATTCGCAACATGTACACACAATCCGGTGGTAAGGATAAGACCGACTATTTCACACATTCCTCTCGCAATCAGTGCGAACAAAATGTTATCAACTACGCCTTCTGAAACCAGTGGAGGAACTGGCACAGCACCGGTTGAAATCCCGCCGATTCTGTGCCATATTAGAACCATGAACAAAACACAAGCGATTGAAATCCTCTCCACTGCCTTCGGTGGATCCTATACAGGAACTGAGGTAGTCCCTGCCTGCAGTGGCAACCTGATTCAGGATATCATGAACGAAGGGTCCGAAGGGAAGACCTACCACCGCTGGGAGTGCCAACCGCTGCCCCGTTGCGTTGAAGACTCGCAACTCATTGCCGTCGCTCAGCATTATGTGTGACAGTTGGGGAACCGTCCCCAACCTATTGACTTTCCCTCCATTCCATCCTATCTTCCGGATATGAACAAAACCAAATTCGATTCCAACGGCATCTACGCATCAGACGCCAACCTTCGCGCCATTGCCCTGCAGGTGATGGAGCAGGAGAAGCGTGAGCGGGAACTGCGCCGCGAGTGGTTCAGCAAGTGGAATGAGTCCAGCAACCACGATGGTGGACAGTTCGGGATCTGGAACATCAGCGACCGCGACTGACCCGCTGACCCCTTATAATTTTCACATACCAAACAAACCAATCAACATCATGCTCAAAGGAACCGAACTGCTCAACGCCATCGCCGCCATGCCCGAAGGCAGCACCCGTACCGAACAGTGCCGCGCCTGTGGTTATGAGATCGACGGTCGCCTTCATTTCACTGATTTCTTCACTGCTATTCTTGAGGCAAAAGGTGAACTGAAAACTGAGGATCAGCGCAATGAAGAACTGATCCAACAATATCCTGAGCAAAGTGATATCCTCACTGAACTGCTTGAGGATTATGATTCTGAAGCGATTGAGGAGTTCATTGAGTACTTCGGAGAAGAGAATCTGGAGTCCTTCACTGATGCTTACCAAGGCGAAATGTCTGGCGCTGAGTTTGCTGAGCAACTGGTCACTGATTGCTATTGCCTGGATATTCCTTCCTTCGTTTGCATCTCCTGGGAGGATACTTGGGAAGAATTGCGTTATGATTTCACCGAACTGTCCGGTCACATTTTCTCCACCCAGTTCTGAACCAGTCGGGGGACTGTCCACTTCGGTGGTTCCAGTCCCCGCAAATCCGTGGTATGATTCGTTCAACAAACAAACAACCCCATGATCCATCCCACCCCCGACGCTAACGGCACAATCTCCTGGAGTGAGGCGGTTCAGTTCGTTTTCTCTCCTGACCCTGATCTGAACTTTTTGGCGCAGTTCGCCCAGGATTATTCCCACCTGTGTGGTGAGCGGGTGGACCTTGGGGAGTTGGAGGTTTGGTACTCGGAGCTGGCAGTTGCCGCCATTGCCGACTGTGTGTTCTGTTAGGCAGGTGGCACAGGGGGGTTGACCCCAGCATGGGTGCGTGGTAGGCAGTGCCGCGCCCCCGCCCGCCGTCCGGGCGCCGCCCGTGTATATAAAATCACTAGGTACCATTAAGCTATAAAGTCTTGCTTTTGCCAGCTCTTTGTATAACGCAAGACTTTTCTATATAAAACAAAAATGGAAATAGGTATAACTTCTATGCAAAAAAATCCCGGAGAAAATTTTTCGACCGTAGGGGTCGATCCTGTAACTGGTGAGTATGTCATTAAAGTACCTGAATGGATCATCAGTGAATTCGGGTGGTATGAGGGTACTGAGATCAACTTAGAGGTTGATGGAGATTGTATAGTAGTCACGGAACAGTGACAGATCCGTATGGAGAAGTAACCGAACCATAAGTTAGTAAACTCCGTAGGAGTGAGGTGGACATAATGTCTATCTCATAGTATAATTACTTTTGAATCGATTCACATTCACACTTGACCAAATTATGGCAAAAGGATTTACAGTAAAAGCGAAAACGCCCGTAGCGAGTTCTACACCGAAAGCAGTAGAGTGGGACTATGCAAAGGCAAGAGAAATGATCAAAGGGAAGACAGTAGTATTCTGTCTACCTGGACGAGGAGTATCATATACGTATTTGAAGAATTTTGTTCAACTTTGTTTTGACTTAGTACAAAACGGAGCAAGTATTCAGATCTCACAGGACTATAGTTCCATGGTGAACTTTGCCCGTTGTAAGTGTTTGGGTGCTAACGTACTTCGTGGACCTGATCAGAAACCATGGGATGGTAAACTTCCTTATGACTATCAGTTGTGGATTGATAGTGATATTGTATTCAATGTAGAGAAGTTCTATCAGTTGGTATTGATGGATAAGGACATTGCTTCTGGTTGGTATTGTACTGAAGATGGACAGACCACTAGTGTTGCTCATTGGATGGAAGAAGATGACTTCCGTAATAATGGTGGTGTCATGAATCATGAGACACTGGAAACAATTCAGAAGCGTAAGAAACCCTTTACAGTTGACTATGCTGGTTTTGGATGGTTACTGATCAAGAATGGTGTCTTTGAGCATCAGGAGATCAAGTATCCATGGTTTGCTCCTAAGATGCAGGTCTTTGAATCTGGTGAAGTACAAGACATGTGTGGAGAGGATGTATCATTCTGTCTGGATGCTATCGCAGCAGGTTTTGAGATTTGGTGTGATCCACGTATCAGAGTTGGTCACGAGAAGACAAGAGTTATCTGATGTCTACAGAGAAGTATACAATCTCTCATCATGGTCAAGTACTTGCAGAAGGCTTGACCCAAGAGGAATACTTTGATAAAATGATGGACCTGGCAGAGGACTTCTACTCTTCTGGGTCTCCGAATCCCTCGGAATTACAAACAACTATCACTAAGGACGATTAAGTTATTATGGCACGCTCAAAGACTGGACTGGTCAAAGATGGTTTTATGCCCGGAAAACCGAAGGCAACTCGTCAAGGATCCGGAAAAAACACGAAGTATGCCGCTACTTCTCGTAATGGTAAAAAGAAACCCTATCGTGGTCAAGGACGACGCTGATAAAAAATAAATATTGGTAGGGATAGGAACCCCTATAAAAGTTCTGATTCACACAATCAGGAGCGTCATGGGTAATTCACCTGTCGATCGAGATAAAGATTATATGTACCAAACATTTGGCACCAAGTATCTAATTACTGATTATTGGTCAATGCCACATACAACGAATGATAAACCTGAAGAATTGGAAGAAGAAGAGGTAAATCAAAAATCTGAGTGAGGGGGTATAAATAAATTTAAGAAAATCACCCCATTTAAATGGCAGTTCAGAGGGTATCCAGAGCATTTAAAGATATTAGTTTCGCCTTTGATCCACATCCTGTGACAAAGGACTTACCTGTGCTTACTAATGAACGTGCAATCATTCGATCTGTACGTAATTTAGTTGAAACAATACCTACTGAACGCTTCTTCCAACCATTATTAGGTACTGATGTCCGCGATTCTCTTTTTGAGTTCGTGGACTTTGGTACTGCAAGGGTTATTGAAGACCAAATTAAGAATACAATTCGATTCTATGAAGATAGAGTTGAAAATTTAAAGGTTCAAGTCGAACCTAGACCTGATAATAATTCATTTAATGTAAATGTATTCTTTGATATCGTAGGGAAAGATTTTCCACCACAAGCCTTCTCCTTTATATTGGAGGCAACGCGATAAAAAATGCCTTTTACACAGTTTACTAACCTAGATTTTGATCAAATTAAGGTCCAAATCAAAGATTATCTCCGTGCTAACTCTAATTTCACGGATTTTGACTTTGAAGGATCTAACTTTTCGGTCTTAATTGACACGCTTGCTTATAATACTTACATTAATGCCTTCAATGCGAACTTAGTCGTCAATGAATCCTTCCTGGATGGAGCTACAGTACGTGAAAATGTGGTTTCCTTGGCAAGAAACATTGGTTATATCCCTCGATCGAAGACTGCAGCAGTCGCAGATGTAACTTTTAGTGTTCCAACAAGCACTACAGGTGGTTTTATCTCCTTAGAAGCAGGTCTTGTATGTGTTGGAGCAGCAGATAACACTTCATATCGCTTCTCAGTACCAGAAAACATCAGTGCAACCGTAGTAAATGGCACTGCTCAGTTCGGCACTGCCGATAAACCCATTAAATTATACCAAGGATCATACCTGACACGCCAATTCTTGGTTAATACGGCACAAGATCAGCGTTTTATCCTTGATAATCCAAATATTGACACAACAACTGTTAGAGTTTATGTAAAAGGTGTCAATGATACGGGTCTTGGAAGAGAATATCACGTTGTAGACAATATTCTAAACATTGATAAGACCTCTGAGATCTTCTTAATCCAAGAAGTTCAAGAAGAAAGGTATGAATTGCTGTTTGGTGATGGATATTTCGGAAAAGAACTAGAAAATAACGCTATTATTACCGTTAGATACATCATTACTGATGGTGCAGCAGGAAATGGTCCTGCTTTGTTTGATTTCCAAGGTAATTTTGTTGATGAAAATGGCATAAGACTCATTCCTACTGCTTCAGTGCCTGTCACAACCGTTCAGAGGGCGATGAACGGTGGAGAAATAGAGAATGTATCGTCTATTAAGTACTTTGCTCCTAGACTTTACTCAGCGCAGTACAGAGCGGTTACAGCAAGGGACTATGAAGCGATTATTTCTTCTGTATATCCCAATATGGAGTCGGTTGCAGTCGTCGGTGGAGAAGAATTAAGTCCTCCTAAGTTCGGAACCGTACAGATTAGTATCAAACCCAAGAATGGTACATACGTTTCAGACTTTGACAAGCAAAATATCCTTTCAAAACTGAAGCAATACTCAATTGCTGGTATCAATCAGAATATTATTGACTTGAAAGTCCTTTATGTTGAACTCGATTCAACAATTTACTATAACGATAATCAAATTTCAAACTCAGATGATCTGAAAACTAGCATTACTGCTGGTTTGAGTAGATATTCTAAGGATATAGACATGAATCGTTTTGGTGGACGATTCAAATACAGTAAAGTACTACAACTCATTGATAGAGTTGACAATGCAATCTCCTCTAATATCACCAAAGTTAGAATTAGAAGGGATATGAAGGTTCTGAAGAACCAGTTTGCTCAATATGAACTCTGCTTTGGTAATAGATTCCACGTTGATCCCAATGGTTTGAATATCAAGTCCACTGGATTTACTCTGACAGGTAGTTCTGATATCGTTTATCTTACAGATATACCTAATGCAGATCTTAAAACTGGTGTTATCTCTATTGTAAAAATTGATGCCAACGGTAGTAAGTTGGTTGTTTCTAAGAATGCAGGCACTGTCGATTATCTAAAAGGTGAAATCCTTCTTAGTACAATTAATATGTCATCTACTGTTGCCGCAAACTCAGTTATTGAGGTTCAGGCATTCCCAGAATCCAATGATGTTGTTGGTCTGAAAGATCTTTATCTGACGTTAGATGTTTCCAAGAGTCAGATAAATATGGTTAAAGATGTTATCGCATCTGGTGAAGATATTTCTGGCGTCTCGTTCATAAGAGATTACTATACTTCAAGTTATTCAAACGGAGCATTACAGAGGAAATAAGATATGTCGCATTTTGAGAAGAGAGTGCAACTCAATAAAATTATTGAGAGCCAACTTCCAGAATTCTTAGTTGCCGATTTTCCAAAAGCAGTAGAATTTTTCAAACAGTATTTCATCTCCCAGGAATTCCAGGGTGGTAATACTGATCTGATCGATAACCTTGATCGTTATATCAGGGTCGATAACCTGGTGCCAGAAGTTGTTGTTGGTAAAACAACTCTCTCCTCTGCTATCTCAACATCTGATACTACAATCACTGTAGCATCTACAAAGGGTTTTCCAGATGATTATGGTCTGCTGAAGATAGGTGATGAGATCATTACCTACACAGGTAAAACTGATACCACATTTACTGGATGTATTCGTGGATTTAGTGGTATCACTGGGTACGATGACTCTACAGAGGCGTATTTCTCTAATGTCAACCGCCAGAGTGTAATCTTCAAAGACACCACCGCACAGGCGCACACAGGGTCCTCTGAGGTTCAAAACCTTAGTGCTCTCTTCCTGCAGGAGTTCTATAAGAAACTCAAGAAGACTTTCACTCCAGGATTTGAAGAACTCAAGTTTGTTGATGGACTTGATGTTGGAAACTTCATTAAAAATGCTAGAAGTTTCTATCAATCAAAAGGTATTGAAGAGTCTGTAATCATTCTCTTCAAAGTTCTTTATGGTGTAGAAGCAAAGGTCATTGATCTTGAAACAAGACTGATCAAACCATCTTCTGCTGATTATATTAGAAGAGAACTTGTTGTCGCAGAAGTATTATCTGGTGATCCATTTAAACTTGAAGGTCAAACCATTTTTAGATCCGTTGATCTAAACACCAGTGCTTCAGTATCTGATGTAGAAGTATTCACAAGAGATAATAAGACATTCTATAAAATTGGATTATTTGTTGGATATAATGAAAGAGATCTGATTGAAGGTGAGTTCATTGTACCAGGATACTCTAAAGTTCTGGAACCAGTTGAAATCGGTGGTGAAACAATCGCTGTTGACTCAACAATTGGATTCCCTGATTCTGGAACTCTGATTAGTGGAACCAATACTATTGCATATACTTCTAAGAGTATCAACCAGTTCTTCGGTTGTACTGGTGTAACAACTAAGATCGAAGTTACTGATCCTATCAGAGCAAATGAAACTGTCTTTGGATATGAGAATGGTGATATTGAAAAGAAAGTAGAACTTCGTATTACAGGCGTATTGTCCAATTTTGAGGCAATCGGTGATATTCCTTTGATGGAAGCGGATGAAATTGTTTCCGTCAAGAATATTGGTGAAGTAATCTATAATCCTGTTGAGGATAAAACTTACAAAGAGGTATTTGCTAACTCTTGGATTTACAATACAAAGTCAAGAGTTAATGTAGACTCAATCAATGGTGCTAACTTTACTGTTAAGTCTGATATTGATAAGTCTCAATTTAGAATTGGTGATTCTGTAGATATTTTAGTTGGTGGTAGTAATATCAAAGCATCTGCTGATGCACTGATTACTGCTATACCAAACAATACAGTCTTAACTCTGGGCAATATTTCTTCGTTTGTACCTGCCGCTGGTGTTTCTTATAGCATCAGAAGAAACCTAAAGAAGAGTAAGAGTTCAGGTGTTCTTATTAAATTGGGTCAAAACATATACATTGCTAATGCTTTGAATGTATATACTGATGATCTTGGTCAATTTGGATATGTAGCATCACATTCACTTCCTGGTTACACTATTCAGGATGAGATTGTTGAGTCTACTATTCCTGATGGAACTGATGCAAACCTAGGTGGATTTAGTAGTTTCTTCAAAACATATTCCATCGTCAAGTTTGCTAATCCTGTAAGATTTATTGATGGTGATCAGATTAGATATACAGCAACAAATCCTCTTGCTGGTCTGAATTCTGGTGAAACTTACTATGTCAAGTTGGTAAATGGAAAAGAAATTTATCTCTATGCTTCCAAGTCTCTACTGACTGGAAATGAATTTATCAGATTTGCGCCAGTAACTGGTGCTGGAGATCATAAATTTACTCTTGTTCGCCATGAAGACAGACTTCTTTCTTCAAATAATATCCTGAGAAAGATCCCACTTTCTTCACCATTAGCAAGTGTCAAGGAATCTAAGAGAAATCTTGGAAATGTTGGTGTACTGGTTGACGGTGTTGAAATTAGTAGTCCTGATAGTGCTGATAAAGTTTATTATGGACCAATTGAAAAGTTTGAAGTTCTGAATGGTGGTAGAGATTATGATGTAATTAATCCACCCAATATTACTGTTAGTGCTGGTGCAGGAAGCACCGCTTATGTTGAACCAACTGTTATTGGATCTGTTCAGAAAGTTTTTGTCGATCCTCAAGAGTTTGATATTGATGACGTAGAATCAGTCACTCTTACTGGCGGTAATGGTGAGGGTTGTGTACTGGAACCTATTGTTGGTATCAGATTCCGTGAAATTGAATTTGATAGCAGACCATTGAGTCTTGGTGGTGGTGTTGATATTACCAATGAAACAATCACTTTTAGAACAAATCATGGTCTTGTAGATGGTCAACGCATCATCTATAATGAGAATGGTAATAAACCAATTGCTCTTGGTGTTGCTTATGATCCTAATAATACTGACACTGGAAATAAACTGATTAGTGGTGATGAGTATGTTGTAAAGGTTGTCAATCCATCTACCATCAAACTTCATATCAATGAAGGTGATGCACTGAATGGAAATACTGGTATTAACACTCTTGGTTTATCTGTCCCAGTAGATGCTACAGGTGTTCATAAGTTTAGAACTCTCTCTAAAGGAAACCTAAGAGAAATTAAAGTTCTTGATGGTGGTGCTGGATATACTCATAGAAAACTTAGAGTAAAAGCAGGTCATGTTTCTTTAGAGTATAATAACATTTACTATAAGGGACATGGATTTGAGACAGGTGAGACTGTAATCTATACAGCAACTGAAACTGCAGTTGGTGGTCTTACTGTAAATAACAGATATTATGTTGACAAAATTGATGACGATACTTTCAGACTCATCAATCTTGGTGCTGATGGAACATTAACAACAGAACTTACAAGAAGAAAATTTGTAGACTTTACCACCACTGGTAGTGGGTATCATGTATTCCAATATCCACCTATCACTATCAATGCTAATGTTTCATATGCTGGAACTAGTGGTGGATCGTTTACTTTCACTCCATTAGTTACTGGTATTATCGCTGATGCGTACCTGTATGAGTCTGGAACGGGTTATGGATCGACTGTACTTAATCTCCATAAGAAACCACTAATCAACGTCTCTGAGGGAAGAAACGCGCAACTTGCACCAATCATCGACAATGGTGAAATTGTCGCTGTTCAAGTTCTCAATAAGGGTGATGGATACGTTTCATTCCCAGATCTTGTTGTTGAAGATAGATCTGCTACACCAGGCACTGGTGCTATCTTAAAACCAGTTTTAGTTAATAATCGAATCACAGATATTGTGATTATTAATGGTGGAATTGGTTACAGTTCAAATGCAACTTCAATTTATGTAAGATCTAGAGGATTTGGTGCTAAGTTTGATACCAGAGTTAGAGGTCTTCATGTAAATGATGCTGAAAGATTTGCTGATCATTCAAGAAGTAAGAATACTAAGATCTTCTCTAATCTCTATAAGAATGAAAAAGAAAATTCATTGGTACATGGAATCTTTGGATACTCAACAGATCTTGGTCAAAACTTTGAGTCATTTGATGGAAATCACTCACCAATTGTTGGTTGGGCATATGATGGCAATCCAATCTATGGTCCATTTGGTTATGCTGAGGTAGACAATATTCAGTCTGGTGTAAGAATTATTAAACCTGGATATGAACTGAATACTTCTTCGGTTGAAGATAGACCCTCTTTTACCTCTGGATTCTTCACTGACGATTATCAATACACCGGAACAGGTGATCTTGATCGTCACAACGGTCGTTTCTGTAAGACTCCAGAGTTTCCAAATGGTGTTTACGCTTACTTTGTAGGTGTTACCACAAGTTCTACTTCTGCAGATCTTGAACCAGTTTATCCATATTTCATTGGTGAATCTTACAAGTCTGAAGTTATCAAAGATAATTTTACTTTAGATCACTCATTCGACTTTAATAATTCAAATCTCACTAGAAATACTTTCCCATATAATGTTGCTAAAGATGAGGCAGATTATGACTTCTTCAATGAAGGGTATGAATCCTTTGAACAAGTAAGTGTTGTTGAATCTGTTACTCAAGGTGAGGTTGATGAAATCAAAGTCATCGATGGTGGAACTGGATACGTTATTGGTGATAGAGTCAACTTCGATATTGTAGAAAGTGGTGGAGTTGGTGTTAGAGGTGAAGTTTCTGAAATTGTTGGTGTAGCAGTAACTGCTATCGATACAACACTCGATACTTACGAAAACGCAACTTTAATATGGGATAATGATAGACAAGTTTCAGTTTATAATGTTGGTGGATGGAATGTTGAAGATAATGATCATGTTTTAGTAACAGGTCTTTCAACATCAATTGTTGGTTTGAATGGTTCTCACAAAATTGGATTCAGCACAGAGACTGTATCTCTTGCAGGAACCATGACTGCTTACAATTCTCAACCTCATGGTACGTTTGAAGATATCTTTATCTCAAGTAAATTTGCTACAGTATCTGCTGGAAGTACAATTACTGTCAAATCTTCCGATGGTGTAGAACTTCTCACAGTAGTAAATGATTACAACAATGGAGTTCTCCGTGTTAAGAGATATGGAACTGCTGGTGTTGCTCATAGTTTTGGTAGTGAACTGAGACTCAATGGTAATAGAATCACTTTACCAGTAAAAACAAAAGAATTTAAATCTTCACTCAATAAGATTGCCTTCTTCAACGCACAAGACTCCGTTGGAGTTGGAACTACATCTACACTCAAAACATTTACTATTGGTAACGTACAAGATACCATATCGGTACCTAATCGTTCAATCCATCTTCCTAATCATCCATTCAAAACTGGTGAGAAGGTTATTTTCACTAGATCCAATAAACCAGGAACTGCTTCATTAACTGTTGCTAATAATGCGGCACAATTGGATGCTTTTGCTATACCAGATAATACATCTTTATCTTCGACACTGTATGTCATCAATAAAGGTACAAATTATATTGGTTTAGCAACTCAGGTTGGATTAACTACTGCTGGAAACGGCCTGTACTTCTTCAGCACTGGTTCTGATGACTCAGAATACAAACTCCGTACAGATAAAGATCAAATCACTGCAGATGTAAGCAAGATTAAGACAAATGTTTCTTGTGGTACAACTCATGGTCTGAAGAGAGGAGACACAATTAAGTTCAATGTTGTTCCAAGTTCTACTGTTGGTATAGGAACATCCACTGCAGTTAAAGTCAAGTTTAATGCTAACGAGAGAAAACTGCTTATCAATCCAACAGGAATTACTTCATCTAATATTGATACATCAACAAACCAGATTACAATTGATAATCATGGATATAAGACTGGTGATAAAGTTTATTATGAAAGTGTTGAGGTAGCATCTGGTCTTCATACAGGATCCTACTTCGTAATTGAAGATACTAGCAGTAAGTTCCGTCTTGCTGAAACTCTTTATGAAAGCAATCCATTAACTGAAAAGGAAGTTAATATTGTTGGAACTGGTGACACAAATCATACGTTCTCATTGGTTAATCCACCAATCAATATTATTAGAAATAACAATCTGAAGTTTGATCTATCGGATGCATCATTGAGTGGATATCAATTCAAAATTTATACTGATAATCAATTCAGTAATGAATATGTTTCTTCTTATGATAGCAGAACTTTCAATGTAGTTGGATTGGGAACCATAGGTGTAAGTACATCAGCATCTTTGACTCTTAATTATTCGCAGAATATACCTACAAAACTTTTCTATGGATTAGAGAAGTCTGGATACATTAGCACAGCAGATAAGGGAGTTGATGCTTATTCTGAACTTAATTTCATTGATAGTCCATACAATGGAACATATGATGTATTTGGAATTGGATCAACAACATTTAAGTTCTCACCATCTGCTCTTCCAGAAATTTTAAATTACACTCAAGATGATGCTAAGTTAGAGTATACCACCAAGTCTTCCAATGCTATTAATGGAAGCATTGGTAAAGTTCTCACTCTATCTAAAGGATTCAATTTTGATAGACTCCCTAAGTTTAAGGATGTTACTTCTACAAATGGAGTCAATGCTAATATTTCTGTAGCATCTACTTCAATTGGAAGAATCAAAAAAGTAAGATTTAGAGACATTGGATATGATTATCATTCTGATAAAACTCTAAGACCAGAAGCAGATGTTCCACCAATCGTAGAGATTGATAACCTGGATACCATCAAGAGTATTGATATTGAATCTGGTGGTTCAAGATACCTTAGCGATCCCGGTCTAATTCTATTCAATGATACGACTAAGCAAGTCATTGACACTACAACATTCATTGCTAAGGCACCAAATGGAGCTATTGCTGAAGTTGAACAACTTGGACCACTGTTTGGTATCCAATCTGAACCACATAGACTGATTTCAATTAATAACTCAAATGGAGTTGGTATCAGCTCTATGCAGAGTGGTGTACAAGGAATCGCAACCTGTACCCTGACAACACCATTCCTTGGATTCTCGACAGCACTATTTGCTCCAGGTGATGAAGTGTTTGTTGAGGGCGTATCTCTTGCTTCTACTGGAACTGGATACAACTCAGAAGATTATGATTATAAGTTCTTCAAAGTAGTTGCTTACAACAATGCAAGTCCAGCAACACTTACCTTCCAACTTGTAGGTGAGGATGGAGTTGGATTGACAACGAATCCTGGATTTGCTAAGACAAATCAATCTGGATTTGCACAGATTGTCAATAAGAAAAACTATCCAGTAATTAATGTAATCCAAGAAAGATCACCATTTGAGATCAATGAGCAACTTTATGTTGACAATGGAACTGGATACATTCCAACTAATCTTAGAGTATCTCTGGTTAGAGATGACTATATTAAGATTCGTGGAAGTTATAATCTACAAAAGGGTGTCAAGATCAGAGGTGTTGTTACTGGTACAATCGCAGATGTAACTAATGTTGATAGAAAGAGAGCAAAGTTAAACATAAGTTATTCTTCTAAGAATGATATTGGTTGGAGAAATGATATTGGTAAGATTAGTGAGGACTATCAGGTTACCCCAGATAATGATTACTACCAGAATCTCTCCTACTCTGTTAAGAGTCCAATAACATGGAAAGAGTTCTCATCACCACTCAATAGTATTGTTCACCCAGCAGGTCTTAAGAACTTTGCTGATGTTGGAGTTACATCTACAGGTTCTGCTAGAGCAGGTCTTGGTGGAACAACAACTTCTATTGTTGTTCTTGATGTTGTAAATGAGAGAAGAGTTGATACCATCAACAACTTTGATAATACTGTTGATGTTGATGTAGAACAAAGTAATATTGGACTTGGAAACTTCTTGAAGTCTAATAAGTTACAAATTCAAAATAGAAAACTTACAAGTTTCACTGAATGTAGAACTAATAGAGTTCTGATTCATGATGATATTAGTGACAAATTCTCTTCCAGAGGATTCCAAGATACATTTGCTGAAATTGAAGAAGTTGATGCACAAGATAATGTAGTAAGATACACCATTCAAATTGTTGATCCTGATGATGGTCATGTTCAACTTTCTGAACTGGTTCTTCAAACAACTGATGAAGATACTTTCCTCTTTGAAAAATATTCAGCACATTCCAATCATAGACTCGGAACCTTTAGTGCTGATGTTGATGATATTGGAACAAGAAGTCTCTTCTTTACTCCAACTGATCCGTTTGAAACTGATCATGATATCAAGATTCTGAGAAAGTCATACCTCTATCAACAGTTACCCGCAGGTGATGTTGGTATTGGAACTTCAGCATTTGGTTCTGTAACTCTTAGTGGTTCTTTCGTTGCTGGCATCACAAGTATTGGTTCTATCAATGATCCCTGGAGAACTGCTTCTGGAATCAGTAGCGTTAAGACACTTGTTTCTTATGCAGCAACTAACTTCAATGGAGCATTTGCTAGTGTTGAAATTGGTAACAGATTTAATAATGAAACAAACTACATCGAAGCATTTGTAGACTTTGATGGTAGCAACACTTATCTGAGCGAGTACTACTATGACGCTACAACTCAGTCTTACAGTGCGACTCAAAGTGGAGTTTTAGAGACCGAATATGACTCTTCCAATAATATTGTCAGACTGAAGGCAAGAAACGTTGGTGTATCTTCTCTGGTATCTTATGATGTAAGATCTACAGTTGTTGGTTTTGCTGCTTCGACTGCTGGAATCGGTACATACAGATATCTTCTGAACAATCAACCACAGGGTACAGAAAAGAGTGCCAGATATGAATCCACAGTTAATAGTGGAGTTTCAACTGTTCGTATCGGTACATTTGACCTTAGTAGAGTTTCTTCTTCCAACTCTATCGTTCGTGTTTCTGCTGGATCTTCTTCTGCGATTCACCAGGTCGTCATTATGGCGAACAATGAAGAAAATGATGTTGTAGTTGTCCCTGGACCATTTGCACCAGTCAATAATGTAACTGGTCTTGGCACTTTCAGTGGAGAGATTGATGGTGGTAACTTCTATCTCAACTTCCACCCAGATGCTGGTTATGATGTTGATACTCAGGCATACAACGAAGTCTTCTATAGAGAAATGGACTTCGATAATCAGTCACAACCACTGAAGTTTGGTCCTACAACTCAGAATATCTTCTTAACTGCATATGATGGTTTGAATGGTCTGAGAGCAAATAGAACCAACTTTAAGTTGACATATGAAGGTGATCCAATTTATATGAAGACCTTCAATCCTGCAGATACAACTACATTAAATTATCAAACAGGATTGTTTACCTATCGCAACCACTTCTTTAATACTGGTGAAGAACTTATCTATACCCCAGAAGCAACCTTCGTTGGTGTTGGTAAGTCTGCTGTTGGTATTGGTCAAACTGCTGATTATCTTGGTGTTGTTACGGACAGACTTCCAAGTAGAGTTTATCCAATCGCAATTACTCCAGATAGTTTCAAACTTGCTACTAGAAAAGAGTATGCTCAGGCAGGTATCTTTGTAACCTTTACTGATGCGGGTCTTGGAAATGCTCATGAACTTGAGTTTACTAAGAAACTTACTAAGACTGTTGTTGGTCTTGACGGTATTGTTCAACAACCAATCGCATTCACACCAATCACTCATAATCTAAGATTCAATAATGGTGGTATTACCGCAGGAATCTCTACATTCAATATAAGTGGTATTTCTTCAATTCAACCAAGAGATATCATTAGAATTGATGATGAATACATGAAGGTTATTGAGGTTGGACTTAGTACAAATACTAATGGTCAACTTCTTGGACCAATCAATGGTATTATTGCTGCTGGTGGTATCGCAACACATCCAACAGTTGCTGTTAAGAGAGCAGTTGTAGGAAGTTCTGCAACAACTCACACTGATGGTGCTACCGTAAGAGTTTACAGAGGTGCTTTCAATATTGTTAAGAATGAAATTCACTTCATTGATCCACCAAAAGGTAATACTAGAGCAAGAAGAAATGAATCTAACCTGCCATATGTTAAGGCAGAGTTCTCTGGAAGAACATTCCTGAGATCTGATTATGACACTAACATGCTGTTCGATGACATTTCGGACCAATTCACTGGTATTGCTAAGACCTACACAGCAACTGTTGAGGGTATTAACACTAGTGGTGTTCAACCTGGAAATGGAATTCTGTTCATCAATGGCGTATTCCAGACTCCAACAACTGAAAATAACACAGGTCAGAACTATGTTATGGAACGTGACACCAATGTTGGTATTTCAAGTTTCGTATTTACTGGCATTGAATCTATCGATGGTGTTCCTATCTCCTCCGATACGGACATCAACCAGAATCAGATTCCACGAGGTGGTCTGATTGTATCCCTGGGTTCAACTCCTGGTTTGGGATATGCTCCTCTCGTTGGTGCTAAAACTCTGGTCAAGACGAATGCAAGTGGTGGTTTAACTAATATTGTTGGCGTTAACACTTGGATTGGTGCTAAATCGATTAGCACAGCAAGATACAATAATTTCTCAGGTATTCTTGAGGTTGAAACCACCGAACCACATTATCTTGGTGGTGGTGATAGTGTCAAACTTAATGATCTTGAATTTAAGTGCCCCAAAACTCCAGTTGGAACTCCAACAAATGCAACATATAATCCAGCGACTGGTGTATTGATATTAACAATCCCCAATCATGGACTTGTAAATACTGATGCTGTCGTTATTGACGATAATTCAATAACGTTCACTTGCGATAAAGATGGTAATGCAACAAATCATTCATATCCTCGTCCTACTGATCCTGCTTCAGGTCAATATCTAACAGTAAGTAATGTAACTACAAATACTTTTAGAGTTAATGTTGGAGCATCAGCACCTAGTGACCAATATGTCCATACATTTGTTTCTGCTACTACAGACTCAGTTAAGACAATTAGTGGTGGGGGATATGTTGGAGTTACAACAACAATTTTCCCAGATCATGATCGTTCACTTGATGTTTTCAATATCATTGATGCTAATAGATTGAATGTTCTGGTTGGACCAAGTTCAATCCCACACATTTATCAAGGTGGTGGTGAGATTTATAAGCATTACTCTCTTAACCATGGTTCTGGTTATAGAGGTCCAGTTTCTATCGGTGTTACAGACTTAGAGTATGAGCACAGATTCTCAAGATCTCTTGCTGATAGTGTCAGTACTCAAAGAGATATTCATATCGACGTACTTGCACCAGATAATAGCAACTATGCTGTAACTGGTAATGATAGAAACGGTGACGTATCTGGAAATAATCAGACTATCACAGTTGCTGTTGGTGATACACTGACCTTCGATTTGAACTATGGATCTGGATTACATCCATTCTTCATCAGAGTTAGTGATGGTGGTCCTAGCGTAAGTTCTCCTGCCGCTACAAATAATGGTGCTCAGGGTGGTGGTGAAGTTTCTTGGACTCCAAATACTCCAGGAACATACGTCTATCAGTGTAGCAGTCACCCATCGATGCTTGGAACAATTGTTGTTACCACAGCAGTTGCTCTTACTCCAACATCAGTACAGTACACTTCTCATAGCGGAGTCATGGTTCTGACTGTTGATTCACATAAACTGACTACATCAGATACTGTTGGATTCACAAACAATGGTCTATTCTTTAGATGCTCTAAAGATCAATACTTCACTGAGCATTCTTATCCACGTTCTACAGATCCTGTTTCTGGAATCAACACTTCTATTACTGCAATAACTCCTAATTCAATTACCGTCAATGTTGGTAAAGGTGGTGGAGGTGGATATGGTGCTCAGGTATCTGCACAAGTTGGTGTTGGTGGTAGTCTTGCCTTCAGCATCGATGCTGCTGGTCAGGATTATATCAATCCAAGACTTATGATCCCAGAACCAAATTATGAGAACATGGAAGTCACTGGTGTTTCCAGACTTGGTATTGGTTCAACTACAGCAACTGGTGAGAATCTTCTTCTGAATCTTACTGTTGGTGCTGCTGGTACTGAACATATTGTTGGAACTGGCGCAACCATGTTCAATATTGATACTTTCAAGGTTGTTAGAAATGGTTATGCATTCCAAGTCGGTGATGTTCTGACAGTATCTGGTCTTGTTACTGCTGCTCATCTTACAGAACCAGTTGCTGATTTCCAATTAGAAGTTACTGAAGTATTCAATGACTTCTTCTCTTCCTGGTCATTTGGTGAACTGGATTATATTGATAGTGTTGCTGGTTATCAAGACGGTATTAGAACTAGATTCCCACTTTACTATGAAAATGATCTGTTA
>CEUJ01058037.1_pt1 | contig 18835 bp, 17 predicted proteins | sample 361531 | NCBI WGS metagenome assembly CEUJ01 (sample SAMEA2622842, study PRJEB7988) | marine metagenome | biome: marine biome (ENVO:00000447); feature: marine epipelagic mixed layer (ENVO:xxxxxxxxx); material: "saline water (ENVO:00002010), including plankton (ENVO:xxxxxxxx)" | depth 140 m | reverse complement strand
ATGACAGAGAAAATACTGTACTGAGCAGCTTTTACATCTAAGTAAAGGCCCTGTGATGAGGGGGTGTTGAACGCTTTAGCCGAGGTAAGACGAAAGGTGTGGTTTTCAGTTGGTTTAAATAGAAGACCGATTTTAGGGGAGACTTGAGGAATGTAGTTCGCGGTACTTCCATCAAGGGGATCGTTTAAAAAGCTGAATCCATTTTCATTATCTGTTAGACCACTATGAAGATCTATTCGACCAGCAAGAACCAGCTCCAGATAGGAATTCAGCTTAGTTTGAGACTGGGCATACAGCCCAAATTCATTGGTAACAAAAAGCTCATCCCACTCATCAACTTTACCATCTCCATCATTATCCTTACCATCACGCTTGTAGCTGATAGGGTTTCTGCCGCCAGTTCCATCCGGAAGGATGGTTCCAAACGTTTCGGGCATTGTTCTCTGGTAATCTCCACCCCAAACAAACTGGGTGTTCATTAGTCGCTTAAGTTCTAAAGAATGTTGAAATTGAAAATGAAAGAATTGCGATTCGTCACGAATGATTGTACCGTTTCTCAAATTTCGGGTCGTCCCCGAATTGCTGGTATTTAAATAAGCTTGAGCAAACCAATTCTTGTAGATCCAGCGCCCTTGGTAAAAATTATAGATCCAGTCGTTTGCTAAATATCTACCAATACCTGTTATATTGATATTGGTTGCCTTCGCGTGACCAAAATTTAAACTTACAAAATGATCATCAGAAAAATCATAGTCCAATCGAAGATCTAAACGCTGATTTTTGATATCGAAATTAGGCAGGTCATTTATACCATCTTTATTTGCATCTGTGATGATATTATCTTTTCCGTAATAGGTCGTATCATCATTTCCATCACCATCTCGATCTACTTTAATATCCCAGCCATCCCAATAAGCACGACCATCATCAAAGAGATCGTCTAAATCTTCGCCGTCTAACCCTTCAGTTCTCCACTGGCGATAGTGCTCTTTTTTCTCATCATCCTCAATGTATTCCCAGTCATGCGCAGTAAAATTGACAGCGGACATTTTATAGCTAAAATTATTGAGCTTGCCAGCGTGCCGAACTTGAGCTTTGTTGAACTCACGAGAACCTGTTGTGTAGCCGACAATAGTTCCAAGGGATTGGATAGGGCGCTTGGTGATTATATTTACGACACCTGAGTGAGCGTTGGGTCCGTAGAGAGCTGAAGATGGTCCAAGAACTACCTCTATTTGACTAACATCATCGGAAGTAATGGGAATAGTGTTGTAAGCAATCAATCTTAAGGAGGGAACGTTCGCCATTCTACCATCGGTTAAGGTTAACAGCCTACTAGAAAAACTTGAATTAAATCCTCTTGCGCTCAAATTGTAACTATCCATACCTGAGGCTGTGAAGTCTACGCCCTTAATATTTTTAAAGTAATCTCCTAAATTAGGATTGCTTTCGCTGCGGATTTTGAGTTCAGAGATCACAGACATCGCAGCAGGCGCATCGGTGATTTTTTCTCGTTTACCCCTACTAGCAGTAACAACGTACTCTTGGAGCTGGATAGCAGAAACCGATAATTGAATGTTCATGTTCTGAAAAGACGCAACTTTACCGGCGTTAACATTGAGTGAGACCTTGAATGTTTCGTAGCCAATGAACGTGGCCATGAGCTCGTAGGAACCGGTAGGAACATTATTGATTTCGAAGTACCCTTCAGCGTCAGCAGCAGCACCCAAGTTTGTCCCGGTAAGTACAACATTAGCCCCAGGTAAAGATTCTCCAGAGCGTTGATCTGATATCTTGCCCGAAACTTTAAATTGGGCGGAGACACTTCCAAGCAGTATTAAATAATAAAAATAGAATTTCTTCATAGGCTAACAATTAAAAAAAGGGGCAACAAAATATTGCCCCTTTTTCATTGTCAAATGATAGACTAAACTTTCTTAAACTTTAGTCGTGATCGTGATCTTCGTCGTGTCTTTCCCAAACTGACTTAACAGTAATGACTTCATTGGTTGGTACACAAAGACCTTCTCGGACTTTGTAGTATAACCTACCACCAGCATTTGGGTTTGCTCCACTGAAGATAGTTCCACTGTCGTCAACAATTTTGGGGGCAGTTGGGTCAGAGCTGTCCACCATATTAACGTAAGGCACACCCATTGGTGTCTTTCCGCCACCGCCGGCTAGATTATCATAATGCATGAATACGACCATGTCCCCAATGCCAACAGTTCCATCACCATCTAAGTCCGTTAAAGGATTTTTAGCATCTTGAGCTTGTGCACTCGCTGAAACACTAGCATTGTAAAAGAAAAAAGTCATCGTATTGCTGTATGCTGCTGGAAGAGCCTCTCTTCTTAGAAAGCCACCTTCATAAGCAGGGTTTAATACCGCAGGGTTTGGATCAGCTGAAGCAAGATAACCCTCAGCGTCGTTAAACTGGAGGTTGTAACCTTGAATGACTCTATCATCAGCTTCGCTCCAAGAATCCATAACTTCAGTGTAGCGTGTGTCGTGACCATCAAGATCAACGTAGTCAATCTTAAGCTCATCGTGCTCACCCTCAACAACGGTATAACTTCCACTGTTAAAAGGGGGAAGTACAGCGCCTCCAAGAACCGGATCAGGTTCGATCATGAAATTGCCAAGTTTTTCGTTTCCAGCCATATCAAAATCAGAAATGTAAACCCCTTGGTCAGTGATCGATGCAATGGTGATATTGGATTGACAATTTGCTTGTCTAATCGTAGGATATGTTCCAGTAACAGAATAGGTACCTGGCTCACCTCTTTTAGGAGCATCCTCAATCACAAGCTCTAAAGCTACGCCAAATCCTGCTAATGCTGCAGGGCTACTTAATACAACCGCTCTTGGAAATCCAGGAACAAGGTCTCCGTCGCCAAGATCGATTGGACTTACAGTGGCACCAAGGTAGGCCGCAGAGCTCTTTCCACCAATAGCCTCAAAAAAAGCTTCGGTTGCAGCATCCCCTTTTGCGTCCCAATCTAAATAGTTTACGTAACGCTGATTTTTATCTTCACCAGCTGGAACGCTCACTACTCTTTCGTATAAGAGATCTATCGATTCCAATCCCCATTCACCAACGATAGGACCGTTATTGACGCCCTTATCGTCATCTTCACATGCTGTGAACATCAAGGTGGCAGAAATAGATAGAAATAAAACTTTCGATAAAAGCTTTTTCATTATGTTCTCTCCTTAAATAAGTGTGTATTTAAATTTTTAATGTACTTCAATTAAAAGCAGAATTCATTGATATGTACTTGTAAAAAGTACAGCTTAACAAGTAATTGGGCAAATATTTTTTAATCTTATGAAAATTCAAATTTTACCTTATTTATCAAGGGTCAAAAAGTGTAATTTATACTTTATCTATACATTATAATTATGAAAATAGCAGTATTGATCAAACAAGTTCCTGGTTCAGAATCATCGCTACCAATCAATGCTTCAGCAAATTGGTTGGATGAAAATGGCGTCACATATGTTATGAATGAAAGCGATAGCTATGCAATTGAGGAGGCCTTGCAAATCAGTGAAAAAAATCAGGATGTTGAAGTTGTCGTTGTCAGTATGGGTCCAGAAAGAATCAAAAAAGTTCTTAGAGAGGCTCTTGCAAAAGGAGCTCATCGCGCTATACATGTTTCAACGCAGGAGAGCGAAACAACTGACCCTTTATCTACAGCAAAGACTCTTGCTGAAAACTTAAAAGATGAAAACTTTGACCTTGTCTTTTCTGGCCTTCAGTCGGATGATCTAGGATTTGGACAAACAGGAATAATTTTAGGAGAGCTCTTAAACATGTCAACAGCCACCCTTGCGATGTCTACTGAATTAAAGGGTGATAAGATCAGAGTTAAGCGCGAGCTTGAGGCTGGATTCTTTCAGTGGGTTACCATGTCTCTGCCTGCATGTATAAGCGTACAGTCAGGTTGCAATACTCCAAGATATCCTTCGCTAAAAGGTATCATGGGGGCAAAGAAAAAAGAAATCAAAGAATGCTCGGTGTCATTAATCGATCAGCAGCAATCCATTCAAAAAATTTATACCCCAAAAAGCTCTAAAGAGACCATAATGATAGAAGGGTCAGCTGATGATGTTGCAGCAAAGTTGGTGGATATTTTTAAAAATGAGATCAAAATTTCTTAGGAGGCTTTTCTGGACATCTTAGTCATGCTTGAAGAAACTAATGGCAAGATTCATCGAATGAGTCTTGAAGCCATCGCCGGAGCACAGAGCCTTGCATCTGAATCTGAGCTCACAGTTGCCGCTTTAACCATTGGAAGAAATGCCGATAAGCTAGCAGAACAGGCATCGCAATTTGATCTTAATGAAATATTAAAAGTAGACAATGATCAACTATCAAATTACTCATCTGACGGATATTCAGAGACTTTGAATCAAGTTATTTTAGCCGAGAGCCCTAAATATATATTTTTTGGACATACCTATCAGGTTCGTGATTACGTACCTAAGCTCAGCGCAAAACTTATGAAACCTTTCTTTGCAGATAATGTAGCTGTCAATCTAAACGATGGAAGTGTCTCATGCTCAAAACAGACGTTCAATGCTAAACTATTTTCTGACGTTGAATCTTCTGGCGATGGACCTTATCTAATTAGCTTACAATCAGCAGCCTACAGTTCTGATTCTTTAAAAACTGGAGAGTGTTCGATTAGAGAAGTGACTGTTAATATTGATAGCTCCTTGATCAAAACTACCTCAGAAGAACCCTTTAAAGAAACTAGCGATGACTTAGATTTAACCGCTGCGGATTTGATAGTGTCGGTTGGCAGAGGAATCGGAAAGGAAGAAAACATACCTTTGGCGCGTGAACTAGCTGAAGCCATTGGAGCAGAATTATCTTCATCGCGCCCTGTCGTGGACTCAGGATGGCTGCCATCAGTACATCAGGTTGGTAGTTCCGGCCAATCGGTATCTCCAAAAATGTACCTTGCTCTGGGAATATCAGGGGCAATACAGCATGTGGTCGGAATGAAAGGATCTAAATACATTGTTGCGATCAATAAAGATCCAGACGCACCTATTTTTGAGATAGCAGATTTTGGAGCTGTTGGAGATCTTTTAGAGATTTTACCCAAATTGACGGACGCGTTCAAATAGCTTAACAAATGCTTACAGGTTTAGAACGTGTTGCTTTTCTTGCATTAGTTTTACTATCTATTACTTTATCCTTTACCACATTCTCACGAATGTTTAAGGTGATTTCCAGAGGAACAGATCCTCTGGATTGGCGAGCAATTATTAGAAATTGGCCCCGTGGTTTGGCTATTTTCCTTAGCCAAAAAACACTATTTAAAACTCGTCCGATTGTTGGAGCTATACATGCCGGTGTTGCCTGGGGTTTCACGCTATATTTATTAGTAAATGTAATTGACGTTCTTTATGGAATGATCCCAAACTTTAGATTCTTTCCTAATAGCATGTTTGGTGATGTGTATCGATTTTTTGTCGATTTTTTCAGCATGTTGGTATTGTTAGGAGTAGTCGTATTTCTCTTTCGGCGCTTTATCTTTAAAGACAAGCGTTTAGAGACTAACGACCCAGTCATGCTTAGCCCATCTGCAAAAAAAGGAATCAAAAGAGATTCTTTAATTGTGGGTCTTTTTATTGTATTGCATGTTGGGTTCAGATTTGTAGGTGCCTCCTTTGAAATAGCACTTCATGGAAGCGACTACAGTCAGCCAGGAGCTAATTTCATATCATCCTTATGGACTAATCTGTCTTATAGCTCTCTCGTTTTGGGAGAGCATATTAGCTGGTGGATAGCTTTGGGGTTAATATTGTTATTTACCCCTTACTTTCCATACTCAAAACATGCTCATTTGTTCATGGGACCCTTGAACTATATGGCTTCCAAGGAAAGGCGCTCACTTACTACTCTTGAAATAATGGACCTTGAAGATGAGACCAATGAGCAGTTTGGCGCTTCAAAGCTCGAACATCTACCACAAAAAGAACTTTTAGATGGCTACGCATGCATAATGTGCAATAGATGTCAAGATATCTGCCCCGCATATCAGACTGGTAAGGAATTATCACCAGCAGCTCTTGAGATCAACAAGCGATATTATTATAACGATAACATGAAAGATTTTGCTAATGGATCTGACAGTCTTGAAACTCTATCCAAATGGATGCTTTCTGAGGAAGCGGCATGGTCCTGTACTACCTGTGGGTTTTGTATTGAAGCGTGCCCGGTTGGAAATGAGCCAATGGTGGATATTCTAAGAATGAGACAAGATCTTGTGCTTATGGAAAGCAATTTTCCTCGTGAGGCCATGGAGGTTTTTGACAAGATTGAAACTTATGGAAATCCTTGGGGTATGCCCTCTCAGGATCGAGAGAAATGGACAGATGGAATGGATGTTCCTGTGATGCGGGAAAAAGGGTCAGCTGACTACCTTTATTGGGCAGGATGCTCAGGCGCGTACGATGATAGAGGAAAAGATATTTCACGCTCTGTAGCAAAAATTATGAATGAGGCGAACATTGATTATGCTATTTTAGGCAACGAAGAAACCTGTACGGGAGACTCTGCAAGGCGGATAGGAAATGAATATCTCTTTCAAATGCAAGCCGCTCAAAATATTGAGAACTTTGAAAAATATAGTGTGAAAAAGATTGTTACCCAATGCCCTCATTGTTTAACCACATTAAAAAATGACTATGCAGAGATAGGGGTAGAGCTTGAAGTTCTTCATCATTCAGAATTGATAGCTGATCTAATAAAAGAAGGAAAAATTCGACCTGAAGCAACGATTGAAGAAGACATAACCTTTCATGACGCCTGTTATGTAGGCCGCCACCATGGTGAATACGATGCACCTCGCGAAATTTTACAATCGGTTTTGAAAGATTCTTCGTCTCTAAAAGAAATGCCTCGCAACAAAGAAGAAAGCTTTTGTTGTGGCGCTGGAGGTGGTAATATGTGGTACGAGATTAAGCAGGGAAAACGCATAAACGTTGAACGTTTTGAAGAGGCCATCGATACCGGAGCCAAAAAAGTTGCTACCTCTTGTAATTTTTGTATGATTATGATGGAAGACGGAAGAAAGGTAACTGGTCAAGATCAAAACATGGAAGTTTATGACATTGCTGAGCTCGTTGCGGAAAGAATATAATCCATGATACCTAAGTTAAAATTATTTTTAAGCGTTTACGCTGTCTTCATCTTTCAATCTGTTTTACACTCTGAGGAGATTGCAGCAGAGACATTACGATTCAAAACCTTAAATGCTGTGCGAACCGAAACAGCTCCCTTAATAGACGGCAATATTGATGACGAAGTGTGGACTAAAGCAAAACCGGTTGATGATTTCCTTCAATTTGAACCGTATAATTTAGTACCTGCTTCGGTAAGAACTGAAGTAAGAGTAATGTACGATGATGACAATCTATACATAGCATTCAAAAATTTTGATCCAGACCCTTCAAGCGTTATGAAAAGGATGAGCCGAAGGGATGATTATGAAGTTATTGGTGAGCAAACGGATTGGGTTGGATTTGGTCTGGATTCAAATAATGACGATCTAACAGGGTATTGGTTTATGTTATCAGCGGCTGAGGTCCAGTTGGATGTCTCAATAAATGAAACAGGTGGCTGGAGAAATATGTACGATCCAAGTTGGGATGCGGTTTGGGATGGAAAAACATCTACGCATTCTGAGGGATGGTCAGCTGAGATACGCATCCCTTTCAATGTTTTTCAGTTTACCAAAGATAGCGAACAGGTGTGGGGCGGAACTTTTCAACGAGGTTATTACGCAAATCAAGAGCAAATTCAATGGCCGGGAAGGACAAAAGGCTCAAGAGGGATGATACCCCATTATGGCGTCATTAGTGGAATTAAAGATATACCTCAGCCTAATAGCTTGGAGCTTGTACCATATGTTTTAGCCGGTCAAACTCAAAGCGATGAGATTAACCAAGAAACTAATTTAGGATTGGATCTACGTTATAATATTAACTCTTCCGCTACGCTGAATATGACGTTTAATCCAGACTTTGGCCAGGTAGAGGCAGACCCGTCGGTGCTTAATTTGTCAGCATTTGAAACGCGCCTTGATGAAAAAAGACCTTTCTTCGTTCAAGGAGCGAATTTTTTCAACAGCTGGCTAAACATGTTTAACTCAAGAAGGATTGGTCGCCGACCCTCATTTATAGAACCAAGTACAGGTGATATTATAGATAGGCCCAATGAAACGACTATTTTGAGTGCTGCAAAAATTTTAGGCCAAACATCTTCAGGGGTCAAATATGGTGTGATTAATGCCCTAACTAATGAGGAATTTGGAACAAGAGAATATGACATTGATGGTGAAACTAAACGAGAAAAGTTCTTGGTTGAGCCCTTTGCGAATTACTTTGTTGGCAGAGCTACGAAGCCAATAATAAATGAGCTATCAGCCATAGGTTTTATGACAACTGACCTTAAGCGAAATGGTTTTAAAGACATTGCTAGAAGCTTTAAGGGGGACTGGTTGATCAATCTACTTGATAATAAACTTGTCTTTACCGGCGAAGTGGGAACGACAATTAATGATGCAGAAACTGGTTTTGGAGGAAGATATAGGGTCAGCTATAGAAATCCAGTGCTATGGGAATTTGTGACCTGGGGAGGTTTTCTTGATGATAAATGGAATGTGAGCGCAATGGGTTTCCAGCAAAAAAACAATAATTGGTATTCAGGTGCCCGATTATCTCTTCGACGTGATCAGCCAAAAGGAGTCTTTATAAACCAAAATTTAAATTTTAGACTCTGGATTTCAGGTCTTCACAATGGACTTTTGACTAGGAATAATTTTGAAATAGAAAGCGAAAACAGATTTACAAACTATTGGAGATTTGGATTTCAGGTCGAGCTTAATCCACAAACGTATGTAGATGATGATATATACAGAGATTCTAGAGCTGTGATAATCAAAGATGAAGCATGGCAAGAATATAATATTTGGTTCTCAACAGATACTCGTAAAAATTTTGTCATTAGACCATGGTACAAAGTCAATAAAGGAGATGGCATTTCTAACACATTTAGAGATGACCAAATTGAGTATGGAGTTGAATTGAATCTTAAGCCCACTAATTATATTAATTTTTCAATCAACTCATCTATTGAAAATAGAGCTGGATTCATGCAGTGGGTAGATATAGTAGAAAATAGCAATGGCAAGTTTGAAGACAGCGATGGTAGATACGATATTATTTATGCTAAAACAAAAAGAGAGCAGATAAATACTCGATTAAGAATGAATATAGCCTTCAATCCAAAAATGACATTTGAAGCTTTTTATCAGCCGTTCAATGTTGACATGGATTACAAGGATTACTATAGATTGAACGAAGAAAGAACATTTAAGACGAGTTCGTTTAATTATTCAGGAAATGAAAATTTTAAAATAGATAATCAGCGTGGCACTTTTGTTTATAGATGGGAGTTTCGCCCAGGAAGTTTGTTGTATTTAGTCTATAATCTTAACGACAACAATTATTTTTCTGATCAAGATAACGAATGGAGCCAATCAAAATCAAATTCACTCTTTGTCAAATTTGATTATTTTTTTCAGCCATAGAATTTTAGACCTGGCCTTATTCTTTATCTTTATTAAAAATTTTTACAGCAGATCTAAGCTCTCCAAAATAAATCCTTTGAGCATGTTCCGCTAATTGCGCAGTAATTACTAGATAGGCCCAGGTAGGAACAGGGACGTCTGAACATCCTTTGATTAGAACACGTTTTGTAGAGTACTGAGCCCAGTCTATTGAGTCTACCTTACGCCTAAAGGATTTTTCTTTAAGAATTCCCCCATCAAGAAAATCGTCAAGATGAATGGTTTCCATTAATCTATTATTTTGTCAGAAGACATGTAGACATCTTTGTTGTCTCCCATGAAGTGATGATAGTCTAAAATACCGTATCCCTCATAGTGTCTCGTGGGGCAACTTTTACAAGTAGGCTTACCATCGGTTCGATGTTGAACCAGATTTAATAATTTTTTATCAGTTTCAGAAGCTCCAGCTACTAATTGCTCATCAGTTTCTACGTACCATCGCATTGTCACCAAATACTTGTATTTTTTTGATTCTTTGCTCTTTTTACTCATTAGATACTCCCTAAAATTCTAAAAAACGATTAAATAAAAGATAAGAAATTATTATGCAAAAATTTCTACGGTTTTTTTAATACTATTTACTAAGCGATTGATATCTTCATCATCATTGTAAATATAAAAACTTGCCCTAGCTGATGAGGAAATATTTAAAGAGTCCATTATAGGCTGAGCGCAATGGTGCCCAGCTCGTATGCATACATGGTCGGTATCAAGGAATTTTGCTAAATCATGAGAATGTACGTTTTTTATATTAAATGGAATCACAGCTCCTCGATCTGGTGGATCTCCATACAATGTTATGCCATCAATCTTGGATAGAGAATCAAGGGCAAAATTCAACAAATTGTCCTCATGGCCTTTAATTGTTTCTAATCCAATCTCATTTAAAAAATCTAAAGCCTTGCCAAGCCCAATGACCTGGGCAATGTTTGGAGTCCCTGCTTCAAATTTCCAAGGGATTTCATTCCAGGTTGAGCTATCAAGTTTTACATTATTGATCATTTCTCCACCTCCCATGAAAGGATCCATTTCCTCTAAAAGAGACTTTCTACCTATCAAAACACCAACCCCAGTTGGACCAACCATTTTGTGCCCAGAAAATGTGTAAAAATCGCAATCAATTTCACTTAAGTCTACTGGAAAATGAGGCGCGGCTTGCGCTCCATCAATTAATGAAGCTACATTTTTTGATTTAGCGACTTTCACAATTTCACTAACAGGGTTGATTGTACCAAAAACGTTTGATTGATGCACCAGTGAAATAATTCCAATGCCATTTAAATAGGATTCTAAATTAGAGATATCAAGCGTTCCATCATTATTCAACGGTATGTGCTTTAAAGGGCTTGAGGTTTTTTGTGAAATAATCTGCCAAGGGACCAAATTGCTATGATGCTCCATTTCTGTAACTAAAACACCTTTTTCGCTCTTTAAATTATTTAACCCCCATGAATATGCTACTAGGTTTATAGATTCTGTAGTTCCGCTGGTAAAAATGATTTCGTGGGTATCTGGGACCTTGAGAAAATTTCTTACCTTATTTCTTACGCTTTCATACTCGTTAGTAGCTTTATCACCTATCTCATATAGAGCCCTATGTACGTTCGCACTGTAGGAAGAATAATATTCACTAACGGCATCGATTACAACTTGTGGTTTTTGAGTAGTTGAAGCAGAGTCAAGGTAAACCAGCTCTTGATTTGATTTAAAAATCGGAAACTTTTTGCGAAGCCCATCTACCGAAAGCATTACAGCATGCCTAGTTGGAGTTTGGCGGACTCATTTATCATGTCTCTGTCCCAGGGTGGATCCCATACTAACTCAACTGTAACATTTGCAGTGCCAGGAATGCCCTCGATCTTTTGTTTAACTTCAGTGGCAATCATGTCTCCCATGCCACACCCTGGTGCTGTTAATGTCATTTTAACATCAACGTTAGTACCGCTTTTTTTATTATCGTTCAATTCACAAGAATAGATTAAACCTAAATCAACAATATTAACAGGAATTTCAGGATCATAGCATGTTTTCATGGCTTCCCAAACAGCATTTTCATTAGCCTTCCCATCCGTTTCTGTTTCCTCAAGCCATGGCTGAACTTCTGGTATCTTTCCAATAGCATCAGCATCCACGCCCTCAATGCGAACTAAATTTCCACGAATCATTACAGTATACGATCCGCCGAGCGCCTGAGTAATGTGTCCTTCTTCGCCTTTTTTTAAAGTAATTTTATTTCCGAAAGGTATAAGGGTAGCTTCACAGTCCCTTTCAATTGTTACCTGCTCATCAATATCAGAATACATTTTAGGTCAAAAGCTCCTTTTGAATTTTATTAATTGCATTACTAAAACCGTTTGTTCTTTGGCTGCTGATTGCTCGGTCAAGACCAACAGAGCTAAGAAAATCTTTACCTTCAATTGACAAAATTTCTTTAGCTGTATGCCCGTTGAATGATCGTTCGATAAGTGATAATAAGCCTTTAACAATCATAGCGTCAGAATCAGTCTTAAAGTAAAAATTATCTTCCTTCATTTCTGAAATTACCCAAGCCTGCGATGTGCAGCCGTGAATTCGATTTTCTTCGGATTGCTCATCTTTTGTGAGGTTCTCTGAGCTTTTTGCTAAATCAACTAAGTAGACATATTTATCTCTTGGATCTGAGAAAATAGAAAACTCGTCTTTTATTGATTGAAGTTTTTCAGTGATAGTGTTCATTGTTTATAAAATATTTTGGATCTTTTTAGAAACGACATCATCAACATATGATTTGATTTCTTTATCATTGATTTTTTCTAAAATATCTGATACAAATCCATTTAATATTAATCGATTGGCTTCATCGCGGCTAAGCCCACGAGACCTTAAATAGAAAAGCGCCTCAGTATCAATTTGGCCAGTAGTAGAACCATGGGAACACTTTACATCTTCAGCGTAAATTTCTAGTTGAGGGTTAGCGTTCATTATGGCTGATGGGCTTAAGACAAGGTTCTTGTTGGACTGATTAGCGTTTGATGCTTTAGTATCCTCACCTACAACCACTTTCCCATTGAAAACACCAGAGGCATCATCAGTCAAAACAAACTTAAATAATTGGTCGCTTTCACATGCACTATTAGAATGATTAATAATAACATGTTTATCATGATGCTGATTCTCTTTGGTAACAGATAAGCCATTTATTTGTGCATATGATCCTTGAGCCATAAAATTTATTTTTATATCGTTTCGAGATTGTAGCGATCCGTTTGTTACGAAGCTGCTTTTTAGTGAACTGTTAGCTTCAATATTGTAGTTTGTAAAGCCTATGTGATGAGAGGTATCCTCCTCTTCCTGTAGTCGTATATGACTTAGCTGAGAGTTATCGGATAAATAGAATTGAGTTACAGCGTTTGTTAAATATGAGTGGTCTGTTAGCCCAATGTAATGTTCAAAAATAGTGATTTTAGAATTTTTACCTAGTTGAATATCAAATCTTGGATGGTTCATTAATTTATCCGTTATCTCAGCTGTCAAGTAAATGATTTGCAGAGGTTTTTCAATATTGGAGTTTTCAGAGATACGTATAGGTAACCCAGAATTCATCATTGAGGTATTGAGCGAGACAAAAGGATTTGATTTACTCGTCCATTTTGAAGATTCGTTGTCAATCAAAAAAAAGTCAGGGTTTGATTTTAAATAGTCAGCACCAGTAAACACACTAATTGTATCAGGTATATGTGAGAGTTGAGGTTGATAATGACCGTTAACAAATATCAAAGTATAGCAATTAGATATTTTTCCTGGAATCTTATCGGATATAGATGGTAAATCAAAATCCTTAGCCAAACGATATTCCTCGTTGGATAATTTTGTAAAATCAGTAAACTGCCACTCTTCCCATTTTTTTGTAGGTAAACCCGTATGAATGAAACTCTCAAAAGCTTTAGTTCTTAATGTCCGAAGCCTGTCATCTTTGATAGGCTCGTAGGCTAGTAAGTCCGAGAATTGTTTTTCAAAATTCTTCATTTTTCAAGCCAGGAATAACCATTTTTTTCCACCTCCATTGCTAAATCCATTTTGCCTGATTTAACAATTTTTCCATCAATCATAATATGTACTTTATCAGGCTGCATATATTCTAGCAGTCTTTGATAGTGTGTTATTGCAATGAATGATCTATCTTCATTTCGGTATTCATTAACCCCTTTGGCAACAATTTTAAGTGCATCTATATCCAATCCAGAGTCTGTTTCGTCAAGTATAGATAGTTTCGGCTCAAGGGTGAGCATCTGTAAAATTTCGTTACGTTTTTTCTCTCCCCCTGAAAAACCATCGTTTACTGCACGGCTCAAATATTTTTCATCCATATTGACAAGCTTTAATTTTTCTCTAATGAGGCGCATAAAGTCCGCTGCATTGATTTCTTCAAGGCCAGTGTGTTTGAGCTTTGCATTTAATGCAGCTCTTAAGAAATAGGTATTGTTTACACCGGGTATCACCACTGGATATTGAAAGGACATAAAAATACCCTCCAACGCACGCTCTTCCGGTGACTTATCAAGAATACTACTGCCATTAAAATTGATTTGACCAGATAAAATCTCGTATTCTTCTCTTCCAGTTAAAATATTTGCAAGAGTACTTTTCCCGGAGCCGTTTCTACCCATTATTGCGTGCAATTCCCCTGGTTTAACAGTCAGTGAAATACCGTTAATTATTCTTTTTTCATCAATTCCAGCACAAAGATCTTTAATCTCAAGCATATTATATTAACTCACTAATTAACTTTATTATCCAACCGCGCCTTCTAGGCTGACTTCCATTAGTTTTTGGGCTTCAACGGCAAACTCCATTGGCAATTCATTGAAGACTTCTTTGCAAAATCCATTTACAATCATTGAAACAGCATCCTCAGTTGAAACACCTCTTTGATTGCAGTAAAAAAGTTGATCTTCGCCTATCCTAGATGTTGAAGCCTCATGCTCCATTTGAGCTGAGGGATTTCTGACATCAATATATGGAAATGTATGTGCACCACAATCCTCACCAATTAAAATTGAATCGCATTGTGAATAATTCCTCGCGTTTTCAGCTCCCTTCATAATCTTTACACCGCCTCTATATGTGTTTTGACCTTTTCCAGCGGAAATACCTTTTGATATGATCGTACTTTTTGTGTTTTTGCCAATATGAATCATTTTTGTTCCAGTATCAGCCTGTTGAAAATTATTAGAAAGCGCCACGGAATAGAATTCTCCAACAGAATTATCACCTTTTAAAATACAGCTAGGATATTTCCAGGTGAGAGCCGAGCCTGTTTCAACTTGCGTCCAGGATATTTTAGAATTTCTCCCCAAGCAGTTACCGCGCTTAGTAACAAAATTGTATATGCCACCTTTACCAGTTTTTGGATCACCTGGATACCAATTTTGAACCGTTGAATATTTTATTTCAGCGTTGTCATGAGTAACGAGCTCAACCACTGCAGCATGAAGTTGGTTTTCATCGCGCATTGGAGCAGTACAGCCCTCAAGATAGCTAACATGACTATCTTCATCTGCTATAATTAGCGTTCGTTCAAATTGACCTGTATTTGCAGCGTTAATTCTAAAATACGTTGAAAGCTCCATGGGGCAGCGAACACCCTTTGGTATATAAACGAAACTACCATCGCTAAAGACTGCTGAATTGAGAGCCGCAAAATAATTATCAGAAACCGGAACGACGCTTCCAATATATTTTTTTATAAGATCAGGGTGATTGTGCACTGCTTCGGAAAATGAACAGAAAATAACCCCATGCTTTTCAAGCTCTTCTTTAAAGGTTGTGGTTACGGATACGCTGTCAAAAACTGCATCTACGGCGACATTTGAAAGCATTTTTTGCTCCTCAAGCGGGATACCTAGTTTATCGTAAGTCTTCAGTAATTCGGGGTCAACTTCATCTAAGCTTTTGAGTTTCTTCTGTTTTTTCGGTGCAGAATAATAAGATATTGATTGAAAATCTATTGAAGGATAATTCAATTTAGACCAATCTGGCTCATCCATTTTAAGCCATCTATCAAATGCTTTGAGCCTCCAATCCAAAAGCCATTCAGGCTCACCTTTCTTGGATGAAATGAATTTTATTACTTCTTCATTAAGGCCTGGAGCCAAAGTATCTTGATCAATGTCTGTGACAAAACCATATTCGTATTCTTGCTCAATGGCTGAATCAATTATTTGCTGATTTTTACTCATAATCTATTTTTCTAATTAGGCTGAAAATGAAGTTCCACAGCCGCACGTCCTTTCAGCGTTTGGATTAACGATTTTAAAACCGCCATTCAAAATGTCATTTGAGAAGTCGATCTCTATACCTTTTAAATAAAGATAGCTTTTTAAATCACAAAAGATCTTCATGCCCTGACTTTCAAAGACTTTATCAAACTCCTTTTCTTTTTGCTCAAAAGACATATTGTAATTCAATCCAGAACAACCACCTGTAGTAACTTCCATTCTAAGGCCAAAACCCTTTTTACCTTCAGCCTTCATTACTGCAGTCAGGCGCTCAGCTGCTTTTTCAGTCATAACTATCCCAGTGTCGAAAACTTCTTTTGTTTTATCTACAGCTGTCATTATTCCCACTCCTCATTTATTTTTATATGTTCATGATTATCAGTTTTTTGAATACCAAGTCCTAGTTTTTTCTTAGCTTCATCAGTGATCATCTTAGGATCCCAAGGCGGATCGAAAGTTACCTGAACAAAAGCCTGATTGACCTCATCCAAAGCCTCAAGTTTTGTTCGAATATCAAGAGCTATCTGATCACCCATTGTGCAGCCTGGCGTGGTTAGAGACATTACAATATTGATATCAGATTTGTTTTCATCATAAGCTTCTTGGATTTGTATGTCGTAGATTAGTCCTAAGTTCCATAAATCAACAGGTAATTCAGGATCATAGCATTGTTTCAAAATTTCTACTACTTTTGATTCTTCTATTTTGTTCATTATTGAGTGATCTCCTGAAGTGAAGTTTTAGAAAACATATCTCGCATGTTTTGATTGATCCTTTGAATTGGAGTTAGGATATTGCATGATTTTAACTGGTTGCAATCTGAGTTGAAATAACAATCCATGAGACCTAAAGGCCCTTCAATTTTCTCAAAGAAATCTTTCAAAGAAATGCTATTGAGGTCCGCTGAAATTTTATAGCCACCCGTAGGTCCTTTTACGGCACTGATAAGTCCATCGCGGGACATCTGTTGTAATATTTTTGCTAGAAGTTGCTGAGGTATTCCATAGGAAGTTGCTATCTCTTTTGCACTGACTACAGAACCTGAAGCGTTGTGCTGCATATGACGTAACGCAATTAATGCGTATTCTACTTTACGAGTAATTTTTAACATATTTTAGCTTTCGAAGCTGGGAAATTTAGCAAGGAATGAAAGTGGCTCCAAGGGATATATACGACTAAATTAATCGTATATATTAAACTATTTCAATAGGATCTTTTGTTGGTGGAGTAAATCGGCCAATTGCTGACGCCTTTATTTTAGATTTTGAATTAAAAGATTTAACATAATCATCCGCATCACGTTCTGGGAGAGCTATTAGCAGTCCGCCGGATGTTTGAGCGTCAGCGATCATCAATTGTCTTTTAAGTGAAATATTTTTAGAAAAATTTGTAAACCGCTGAGAATGTTTTAGGTTTCTTTCAGTTCCACCTGGTATAATTTTTTTTGAAGCTAAATCATCCACTCCAGCTAGAAAAGGAATGGTGTGATTATCTAAGGTACATGAAAGATTACTCGCCTTGCAAACCTCATGAAGGTGGCCAAGCAAGCCAAAACCTGTTACGTCGGTTGCAGCATGGACAATATGATGTTTCATTTCATCAGCTGCCAATTTGTTTAAAGTGCTCATTGACTCTACAGCTCTTTCCTCTACAGCTTTGCTGCATTTATTTCTTTTTATCGCAGTAGATACGATACCTGTTCCAAGTGGTTTTGTAAGCACAAGCACGTCTCCAGCTTGTGCCTCGGAATTTTTTACAAGCTTGTCCTCCTCAACTTCCCCCGAAACTACAAGACCATATTTTGGTTCGTTGTCATCAATGGAATGACCTCCTAAAATCGGTATTCCAGCCTCAGTAGCCTTATCGATTCCTCCTTTTAAAATAAGACTTGCCATATCTAAAGGAAGTTTTTTCAAAGGAAAAGCAAAAATATTAAGCGCAAAAGTTGGCGTTGCCCCCATTGCATAAATGTCAGATAGTGAATTGGCGGCTGCAATTTGACCGAATTGAAAAGGATCATCTACGATTGGTGTAAAGAAATCAACAGTTTGAACCAAAAGTCTATTGTCGCCTATTCGAACAGCTGCTGCATCATCATTTGTATCAAACCCCACAACTACTTTATCATTTTTTAACGAATTGAAGTCACTCAGAACCTGAGCTAGGTCATCAGGACCTATTTTGCATGCTCATCCTGCTCCGTGTGAAAATTCTGTTAATTTGATTTTATTAAATTTTGTCATAAATAAACTTAACAATGACTGGATACCTTAAAGAAAAGATTATTGTAAAAAACTTTACAATAAATCTGTTATAAGAAAGATTGGATAATTAATTTCTTATTGTATAATGGATTATAAATCTATTATTTAACAAAATTTTTTTAATAAAATCATTTTAATACACTTTAGATTTAGAAAAAATACTTATGAGTAAGACTACACAAGAGCTTCAAGAAGCCGTAATACGATTTGCTGGTGATTCTGGTGATGGTATGCAGCTAACAGGGGGTAGGTTCACTGAGACTACCGCAGTGTTTGGTAACGATTTGAGTACGCTTCCAGACTTTCCAGCCGAAATACGAGCGCCAGCTGGTTCGCTTGCTGGGGTTAGTGCTTTTCAAATAAAATTTAGCTCCAAAGATATTCACACACCAGGAGACTCTCCAAACGTGTTGGTTGCTATGAATCCTGCAGCGCTTAAAGTTCACCAGCGCGATGTTGCTCCAGGAGGAATGATAATTTGTAATGCGAACGCCTTCTCACCAAAAAATTTAAAATTAGCTGGTTATGAATCCAACCCGCTTGAAGACAAAACACTGGAAGATTATTATACAGTTTATGCTATTGAAATGGGCAAGATGGTTGCTACAGCATGTGAAGACTTAAATCTACCCTCAAAATCAGTAGAAAGAACGAAAAACTT
>CEUJ01146433.1_pt1 | contig 18871 bp, 13 predicted proteins | sample 361531 | NCBI WGS metagenome assembly CEUJ01 (sample SAMEA2622842, study PRJEB7988) | marine metagenome | biome: marine biome (ENVO:00000447); feature: marine epipelagic mixed layer (ENVO:xxxxxxxxx); material: "saline water (ENVO:00002010), including plankton (ENVO:xxxxxxxx)" | depth 140 m | reverse complement strand
TGACCCTTCCATACGGAGTCACCGGATCACTAGGTCCGACTTTCGTCCCTGCTCGACTTGTAGGTCTTGCAGTCAAGCTCCCTTATACCCTTACGCTCTACAAACGGTTTCCAACCGTTTTGAGGGAACCTTTGAGCGCCTCCGTTACTGTTTAGGAGGCGACCGCCCCAGTCAAACTGCCCACCAGACTCTGTCTTGTCTCCGGATAACGGACGACAGTTAGTAATTCAATGTAATCAGGGTGGTATCTCAAGGTTGACTCCACAAAAACTGACGTTTTTGCTTCAAAGTCTCCCACCTATCCTGCACAAATTAAACCAAATTACAAAGCCAAGCTACAGTAAAGCTCCACGGGGTCTTTCTGTCCTGCTATAGGTAATGCGTATCTTCACGCATGCTCCAATTTCACCGAGCCTCTCGTTGAGACAGTACTCAAATCGTTACGCCTTTCGTGCGGGTCGGAACTTACCCGACAAGGAATTTCGCTACCTTAGGACCGTTATAGTTACGGCCGCCGTTCACTGGGGCTTCAATTCGGTGCTTCATCCGAAGATTGACACCTCCTATTAACCTTCCAGCACTGGGCAGGCGTCAGCCCATATACATCACCTTACGGTTTGGCATGGACCTGTGTTTTTGATAAACAGTCGTTTGAGTCATTTTATTGCAACCTATTCACGCTCCAACAGCAAGTGTCTTCACGTTACCTAGGCACCTCTTCTCCCGAAGTTACGAGGCCAATTTGCAGAGTTCCTTAACGAGAGTTAGCTCGCGCGCCTTAGTATTCTCTACCTACCTACCTGTGTCGGTTTTAGTACGGGCACCAAAAGCACTCACTAGAGGTTTTTCTGGTCAGTGTGGAGTCGATCACTTCAGTGCAAGCACCTCGTCATAACACCTCAGAGTTAACGAAGAGACGGATTTGCCAATTCTCTTCCTCCTACATGCTTAAACCACAATCCAATAAGTGGCTGACCTATCCTACTGCGTCACCCCTTTGCTGATAACGCACTTTTAGTGGTACAGGAATATTAACCTGTTGTCCATCGACTACGCCTTTCGGCCTCGACTTAGGTCCGACTAACCCTGGGTGGACGAGCCTTCCCCAGGAAACCTTAGGTTTTCGGCGGATAAGATTCTCACTTATCTTTTCGTTACTCATGCCGACATTCTCACTTCTGATTCGTCCAACAAATCTCACGATTTATCTTCAGCCTAGTACAGAACGCTCCCCTACCGATTGCAAGCAATCCCGTAGCTTCGGTTATATGCTTAGCCCCGTTACATTTTCGGCGCAAAATCACTAAACCAGTGAGCTGTTACGCTTTCTTTAAAGGATGGCTGCTTCTAAGCCAACCTCCTGGCTGTTTAAGCAACTTCACTTCCTTTCCCACTTAGCATATATTAGGGACCTTAACTGACGGTCTGGGTTGTTTCCCTTTTGTCTTAGGAGCTTAGCCCCCTAAGACTCACTCCTGAGTAGTACATTATGGCATTCGGAGTTTGCCAAGGTTTGGTAAGATTGGTGATCCCCCTAGCCTTAACAGTGCTCTACCTCCATAATGATTAAATCTCAAGGCTGACCCTAAAGTCATTTCGGGGAGAGCCAGATATCTCCTAGTTCGATTAGCATTTCACCACTATCCACAGGTCATCCGAGCATTTTTCAACATACAACGGTTCGGACCTCCACGAAATGTTACTTTCGCTTCATCCTGCCCATGGATAGATCACTAGGTTTCGGGTCTAATGCCAGCTACTTTCGCCCTATTCAGACTCGCTTTCGCTACGGCTCCGTATAAAAACTTAACCTTGCAACTGACATTAAGTCGCCGGCACATTCTTCAATAGGCACGCCGTCAGTACATATGTACCTCCGACTGCTTGTAAGCATATGGTTTCATGTTCTATTTCACTCCCCTTCCGGGGTTCTTTTCATCTTTCCCTCACGGTACTTGTTCACTATCGGTCGCACAGTCATATTTAGCCTTGGATGATGGTCCACCCGGGTTCCCGCAGGATTTCTCGTGTCCGACGGTACTCAGGAACATTCTGTAAGATAAAAGACTTTCGTATACAGGGCTATCACCTTCTTTGGCTAAGCTTTCCAGCTTATTCTACTAATCTAATATTTTCTGACTTACTGGTACATTTACAGCTATACCTAGAATGCCCTACAACACCCTTAATGCAACGCCTGTAAGCTTACACACTAAAGGTTTGGGCTATTTCCCGTTCGCTCGCCGCTACTAAGGAAATCTCAATTGATTTCTATTCCTCTGGTTACTTAGATGTTTCAGTTCTCCAGGTCGCTTTCCTTACCCTATGTGTTCAGATAAGGATGCATAGACATGACTCTATGCGGGTTTCCCCATTCGGAAATCTCCGGATTAACGCCTGTAGCGGCTCCCCGAAGCTTATCGCAGCTGTCCACGTCCTTCTTCATACTGCACACCAAGATATCCCCCATATGCCCTTAATATCTTAACGAATGGTAACTTAAGAATACTTAAAGTAAATTAGATAATTTTTTTAATACTAAAAAAATTGGAGTATTTTTTTTTGTCATTTTCATCAATATTTTCTATCTCAAAGATCAAATCAGTGAATAAAGTATATGAAACACTTTATGGTTTGTAAAGCCTATTTTCTATTTTTTTTTTGGCATTTACATATTTGATTAAACTAGCTTTCTGTTTAGCCAAGCTGATAATATAAATGAATGAAAAAATATAAGCACATATTACTATGTGGGGGTGCGGGAAAGCGACTTTGGCCACTATCCAGAGAGAATTACCCAAAACCATATTTATCATTCAATAATGAAGCATCTCTCTTTCAAAAAACCATGCAACGCCACACAAACGCTCACGAGCATTTAATCATTACAAATCAAAGATTATTTTATCAAAGCAACTATCAAGTCAATCAAATTAGTGCATTAAATAAGGTTCAGTACATATTGGAATCATGTGGGAAAAATACTGGCCCAGCAATTTTACTGGCATGCTTAGCATCAAACGAAGATGACACCTTGGTTGTAACCCCGGCAGATCACGATATCGAGCCGATTGAAAACTATCATAACAATATTTATACCGGCATTGATTTAGCTGAAAAAACAAATGGGATTATACTGATCGGCATCCAACCGACCTACCCATCAACAGAATTTGGTTACATTGAAGCCAAGGATCAATGCGTTCGTTCATTTAAAGAAAAACCCGATGCCATGACGGCCGCAGCCTATCTAAAATCTGGCCATTACCTTTGGAACAGTGGCATTTTTATCTTTAAAGCAAGCACCGTCATTAACGCATTCAAAACCATTGCACCCACCACCTATGAAAAAGTACACCACGCTTACAACACCAAATCGGAATTAAACATCGTTGAATTGGATACCATTGACGCCATGTCATTTGATCGGGGCATATTGGAAGAAAGCAATAACATCCATGTCATCAACAACACCTTCGGTTGGAGTGATATGGGCTGCTTTGATGAACTAGAAAAAAGAACCCCCTCAAATAAAAAAGAAGTTCAATTTAATGCATCCAATACATTTTCAATGTCAACCTCAGATAAAACCATTGCATTTCATGATGTTAATGATATCTATTTAATTGAATCCAATGATGCAATATTGGTTGGTAAGAAAGGGGCGTCAAAACATGTATCAGACGTGGTATCAACCCTTGAAAAAACAAATGCAGAGATTTTAAAACAGTCCAATATTGTTTACCGCCCATGGGGATATTACAACATATTAATGGAATCGGACAACTACAAGGTCAAGCAAATCGTGGTCTACCCCAATCATCGGCTGTCATTGCAAAAGCATCAACACCGAAGTGAACATTGGACATGCGTATTGGGTCAAATTACCGTCGTAAATAACGACGAAATAACGCAATTAAATCCGAATGAATCCATTTACATTAACAAAGGAAACCTTCATCGAATCGAAAATAATGGCACTGAAAACGCCGAGATTATTGAAGTGCAATGTGGCAATTACTTAGGTGAAGATGATATTGTTCGGGTTGAGTCTGATTATTAATGAAAATTAAGGTAATCAATAAGCTATACCATCCTTGGGTGGGTGGGGTGGAAACACATGTCAAAGATATTGCTGAGGGAATTCATGAATCCTTTGATGTTGAGGTCGTGTGTTGCAATACTCAGAAAAAAACAGTCACAGAAACAATCAATCACATCAAAGTAACCAAATATGGATCCTGGGGCATTTTATTTTCTCAACCAATCAGCCTTTCCTTAATTCAACATCTAAAAAAACATGGGGCGGATATTCTTCATTTTCACCTACCCAACCCATGGGGGGTTTTAGCCTATTTCTTGACCCGACCCAGGGGAAAAATCCTCATTACATGGCACTCAGACATTATCAAACAAAAAATAATATTATTTTTTTACAAACCCCTGCTGTATTGGTTTTTAAACAAGGCCGAAAAAATCATTGTCACTTCCCCAAATATGGCAAAAAACTCCCCCTTCTTAAAAAAATTTCAATCAAAAATCAACGTCATCCCATTGGGCATTCAGTCTGAAAAATACCACGTCAATCCATTGGAAAAAGATCATAATCGATTTGCATTATTTGTTGGACGGCTGATTTACTATAAAGGGGTCATTGAATTAATTGAGGCACTAAAAAAAAGCCATGTAAAATTAATTATGATTGGAGAAGGCCCATTAAAACCTCTCATTGAGCAATCCGCCGAAACATTACTCAAAAAGAAGCAACTTATTCTGTTACCCTTTCAAAAGAAAGACACCCTAAATAAATATTTTAATCATTGTGAATTTTTCATATTGCCATCCACCCATCCATCTGAAGCCTTTGGCATCGTTCAACTCGAAGCCATGATTTATGCGAAACCCGTCATTTCCACCAATCTCCCAACAGGGGTTCCTTTTGTTAATCAACACAAAAAGACAGGACTCATTGTAGAGCCAGGAAATAGTGACGATCTGGCTCAAGCCATGGACGTGCTTTGGAACAATGAAAATCTTCGCACCACTTATGGTAAAAACGCAAAAAAACGATGCATGGATTTATTCACCAAACATCAAATGATTTCAAAAACCATCGATTGCCTTAATTCCATGATTAAAAAGAAGGATGATTAATCGCAAATGAGTTTGATATAATGACATCAATGAATTCACTGTCAACCATCGCTAATCGCACGTATCTTTTTTTGTGTTATGCCATCATATTTGGCACAACATTATTTTTTTCTACCGCCACCCGATCCGTATTTGAAGTCAACAAACTAGGCATTGTAAAAATTGCGTTATCCCTCATGGGCATATTATTTTTTTATGACCAATTATTTGGTAAAAACACATGGTTTTTCAAACCCAAAAAAAATAAATGGTTTAATATCTCACTCCTCATCGTTTGGATTAGCAATTTACTATCCACCGTATTTTCAAAAAACATTATGGTGAGTATTTATGGGTCATATGATCGTTGGGAAGGCATTATTACAACCACCTTTTATTTATTTATGGTCTACCTCGTTGCAAACAAAAAAGGACTGGCCAATGCCACCAAAATCATATGGGCCATCATCATTGCCGGTGCATTATCCAGCCTATATGGGATTGTTCAAAGTTATGGACTTGATATTATCAGTTGGAGTTTGGACCCATCCATGCGCGTATTTGGCAGCATCAATAACCCCGTGCATTACTGCGCCATCATGGGCATGTGCATTCCCTTAATCATCGGCCAGTTATTTTACACCGTCAATAAAACCGATGGGCAACCAACCAATTTCAGTCATTTTCTAACCATCATCTTCTATTATATTGTGATTGGCCTGATGACACAGTTAATCAAAATAAAACACAACTCCATTGAATGGATCGCTTTATTTATTCTGGTTTTAGGCGCCCCTTACATTTACTACGCAACATTATGCATCAAAAAACCAAGTCATCAAAATATCTTAAACATTTTATTTAACTCACTAATTCTTGTGATTTATGCGGCTTATTTATCGTATTCAAGAGCCACTTGGCTGGGGGTAACAGCCGCCACAGGACTGATGTTTTCCATTACCTTAATTACCAAGTTGAACCTATCAAAGCGACATTTTTTATTGACGACATTTGGCTGTCTGACATTTACAATGGTTAGTTACCTAATTTTTTTATTTAACCTCTACACAATCTCCAATGGCATGCTGATTGGATCAATTCTGGCATTGGTGTTCATGGGATGTCTAATATTGTACCCGTTTAAATCAAATGAGTTATTGTTGAATATCATCACCATTGGACTGTTACTTAGCTCACAATTTTATACCACAACCTACGCATCCAGTATTATCTTATTAGGGCTGATGGCCTTATGCATTTATAAAAAGAAAAATGATATTTTCAACCTCCCAACGCGACTAATTTCAATCATGATCATATTCATGAATATTCAATTCATCACATCATCATTTATTCACTTTTTAAATTTCGTCATTCTACTGTTAACCATCATTGTTTGCGAAAAAACCAGCACTGTTAAAACCCCATTTAGTGCAAGCAAGGTATTTCAATGGAAACTGATTACCATCCTTTTATTTGCATTCATCATCATCTCCCCCAATATTTACTTATGGAGCACAAAAAACTCATCGGATATTTCAAACTCAAAAATATTGGTTCAACAAGCATCCGATAAAATCAATAGCTTTCAGTCCATTGCCATTGAAGGAAGTGCACGAAGCTCAATGTGGAAAAGTTCATTCCCGTGGATCAACGATCACCTATTTTTTGGGAGTGGATTAGATACCATTAAATATTATTACCCAAAATACAGACGCCCAGAATACGGAAAGTTAGAGGGAGGACATAATTATACCCCCGACCGTCTACATAATGAATATTTAAATACCTTGGCAACCAAAGGCATCATCGGATTCATTACCTACTACATCCTATTTATTGGGGGCGCATTCACCAGCTTGCTGTTATTCATTAAGAACAAATCAAACCAACACCAATTTTTAATTGTTGGACTTATTGGGGGCGGATTGGTGTATTTAGGACAAGTATTATTCAATTTTGGGGTTGTTGCAACGCTTGTTTATTTCTTTATTTTTCTTAGTTTAGGCATCGCCTTGAAAGCAAACAATGAAGCCTCTTAAACAAATCATCTTTATCGGGATCTGCGGCATGTTTGGGTATTTTATTCTTGATGCCATTCAGCATATCCAATCAGAAATTCATCATCGAAATGGATTTATAAAAAAAGAAAGAGGCTACGCAAAATTAGCAAATCAAAGCTATTTAAAGGCCGTTAAATTAATTCCATGGGAAAATCATTATCGACTTCAATTGGCCAAAAGCTACGAAGACACCGCCATTAAACACCCAAAAGAACACATTAAATACACAAATCTTGCCATTAAAGAATACGAAACATTAATTAAATCCGACCCACTAAATCCATGGTTCAAAGCGCGACTAGGATTAATCTACCATGACTTGCATAAAAAAAACCCAAGCCAAACCGCATATAAAAATCTAGCGCATGATCTTGCATTAGCCGCAACAAACAATGACCCCAAAAACCCCCTCTTCACACTGCATTACGGGCATTTATTGTATACATACAATGACATTGAGAAAGCAAAGTCCTATTATCTTAAAACATTGGAATATGATTCAGACTTAACCGAAGCTCACTTTAATTTAGGCGCAATCTACACAGAAGAAAACAACCTAGAACAGGCGATTCGTCATTATAAAATTGTTCATGAACAACTACAACGTTTAGAAAAAAAACATCGCCGACAACCCAGTCAAGAGTTAAAAAATAAAATTGATCGATTTCAAAATGCACGCATTAATTTGGCACGTTATTATTTTTCTGAAAATCAACCCACCAGTGCCTATGAATTAATCAGCATCATTCCTGTATCTGTCGAAAAATATGAACTACTCGCGCAATATTATGTAAAAATCAATCAAACAGCCGCTGCAATTTCATTATACAAACAATTAAATGATCGCCTTAAAACGGATCAATACAATGAAAAGATTTATGAACTTCGTCAATGAATAAGGATACCATTTGTATCGGCATAGAAACCCCCGAATCGGACTGGTTGGTTGAGGATTCACTTTTTGAACTTGAAGAACTGACCACAACCGCAGGACTCAACGTGGTTGAAAAGCTATCTCAAAATAGGCTCAAACAAAATCAATTAAGTTACATCGGAAAAGGAAAATTAGAAGAACTCAAAGAAATTATTGAGTCTCAAAACATTCAAATTGCAGTCTTCGACGATGAGCTATCCCCCATGCAACAACGCCATTTAGAAAATGCTTTAAAAATCAAAGTATTGGATCGAACAAGTTTGGTACTGGATATTTTTTCACAAAGAGCACAAACAAAAGAAGCCCAAATTCAAATTGAACTGGCCCAATTGCAATATCTACAGCCAAGGCTTCGACGAATGTGGACCCATTTGTCACGTTTAGGAGGAGGCATTGGAACCAGGGGACCAGGAGAGACACAATTAGAGGTTGATCGACGAGAGATTGGAAAACGCATACAAAAACTAAAAAAGGACTTACTAAAAGTTAAAAAAACAAGAGAAAGTCAACGAAAAAAACGGGTGGAAACCCCGTACCTAACCGTCGCCATCATGGGCTACACAAATGCCGGTAAATCAACATTGCATGATTTACTTACCCAATCCAATGTGTTGCAAGAAGATAAGCTCTTTGCGACACTGGACCCAACGACCCGAAAATTAAAACTAAGCACAAATGAAGAGATATTAATTACCGACACCGTCGGGTTTATTCGTAAACTACCCCATCAATTGGTGGATGCGTTTAAAGCCACGTTGGAAGAAGTGATTTACGCCGATTTAATTTTACATATCATTGATTGCTCCAACCCCCATTGGAACGACTTAATGAAAACTTCACATGAGGTTTTAAATCAACTAGATATCAAAATTAAAAATGAACAAATCATATTTAACAAAATTGACTTAAGTAAAGATCCAGTACTAACCAAACATGAATGCAAAGACATCTCCCCTATTTTTATATCTGCCAAACAATCTTCCACCAAATCAACCATCATCCACCTCATCGAAAAAAAAATAGCTCAATTTAAAGCAATTATGACGTTTAGCATTCCTTTTGATCGAATGAACATCTACTCCCTACTGCATGAAAAAAGTCGGATAATTACTACGGAGCATTTGGATTCTGGAATTAAAATTGTTTGTGAAATTAATGAAATTTTGGGAACAAAAATCATGGCTCAACTGCATAAAGTTAATTAGATTGTCGCTTCTGATGCACCTGAAGGGCTTTTTGTATGGCGTTGGACGACACCCGTTTTTGGCTTTTCAGATTTAATTTCCGTCGTTTTTTATGCACCAGCAAAGCTTGCTCGGATGTGGTTCGCAATTGATCATTAAACAATGTGTTCTTGGCTTTTTTAGGTTCGTAAGAAGATAAATAATAGGCATTAATTTTTTCAGCCAACGCAATGCTATCTTTCAAAGGCTTGGGCTCTTTTTTTTGTTCATTTAAAAACTGATTCACCTCTTTTTTTAATTCATGCAATTGATTGGCCCGATCCAGAGACGTTGATTCAGCATCAAACAATGTGTATGCCAATGATTTAGCTACGGGGACAACTTCCGACAAGGCCGATTCATTCTTAAGCTCTAAGTCTTGAGCAATGGGATCAAGCGTTTCTTGCTTTTCAGCCAAAATATCATTAATCAATTCCTGCAATAAATCAATCTTAGACACTTGATTTTGCATGTCTTTCTTTTGTTTTCTTTGCCGTCTTTGTTCTTCAATCTGTTCTTCTAAGGCACTCTTTTGAGCCGATTTATTTTGAGGCACATCTTTTGAAACCAGGGTCAGATGGTCCATCCGGTACAACCCATCCGCATGGTTAGGAATATCGATCTCAATATTTTCATATGGTTTTTTTCCAAATGTAAGAATGTATGTTCCCGGCTTTAAATTTGGAACTTGAAAAATTCCAGATCGGGACGTAATGAGTTTTTCATTAACAGACGAATCATTGGGTGATGTAACATACCCTCTTAAATACCGTGCCGCCTTTTTATTCGGCCGTAAGAGCTTCCCCATTAACATAACCGATGGAGTCACATGCAATTCAACTAAATAGGCGTTGAAATTGACTGGCCGAAAAGAGTGTAAGCGGTCAATTTCAGCTCCCACAGATAAATCAGGAACATCAATTAAGACATCTGTAATCACACGATCACGTAATGATGGGAGCACCGTAGCGCCAAGCCAATCGATTTTTCGCCCCTCTTCTCCAACATAAATGGTTCGACCTTTTAACGACTCATCGGCAGAAAATAATGCAAAACTTTCCTGTATGGGGGTTGATATTGCAAAATGATTATCGGCATAAACAAATGCTGATTCTGCACTTAAGGAAAGGACACTGGTTGGCGCCCCGCCAATTTGACGTGACAAATAAGATATATTTGAATTGAACCTTTGATTATTTAAAATATAGCCAAACTGCTGATCTTGTTGAAGCTCTGTATTCACAAAACTAAAACTCCCGCTATGAGGACCATATCGCAATGACGTTCCAAGGCTTTTCTTTTCTAAAGAATGATGAAATGTCGTGGAGGTATTCAATTGATTATCTAAGAAATCCTTTTGATAGGTCGAATCAATTTGAACATCCTTTGTTCCAACCGTTTGCTTCGACATGGCCGATACCCCCAACCCATCCAAACCGGACCATGACACTTTAAAGGTAAAAAGTTTTGGTTCAATTACTTCCTGTCCAACACTTTGCTGATACGATGTCGATACACCAAATCCAAATGGCAGCTTCCGTTGAAAAATAGCCGTATACTGCTGAACGTCGCCATCATTAACTCCCATTAATGATGTGGTTTCAGAGTATTGAAACGTCCCAGAAAATAGATGCAATAATTGATACGAAACACTGGCTGACGCCGTAAATAATAAATTCTCATGAAGCACTGGACGGGGAGCCCCAAAGGATAAAAAACGTGGGGTTCTAACCGTTCCAGAAACCCCAAAACTCATCAATTTAACCCATTGGTTGGGCGATGAATAAATGGGATACGTCATAAATGAGGCTTTGGAAAAACCACCCAACCGAGCAACCCCCTTTGTCCTTTTTAAGGCATTATTCATAAATATGGGGCCAAAAGGAGACGACATGTAAATCTCATGCCCCAATAAAACGTGCGCATTGTTAAATTGGGTGTACCCTGTGGCTGTAATAAAGTTGTTCAGCCCTTTTTTCACATACAATGAATGACTAAATGCATCTTGAAGCACTGGTGAAAATCCCTCCCATGACATGGGGTATCCCATGGAATAATTCCATTCAAAATATGACGGATCATACAGAACAGGATCCACAGAAAAAGGAAACACATATTCTGTCTTCACAACCTTTTGAGGGGGTGGCAAATCTTCAGATAATACTTGCCCTTTTCGTGGAAGTTTATCAGACATCAACCATTCACTCGAATTTTTTCTCACTTGATGAAGACGAATGGCTTGGTCCATGTACGTCTCACCATCGCCAGGCCGAGTTTGATAGATCGCCCCTTGATCGATGGGATTGTACTGCCCATCACCAACATACATATCTTTTTTTGGTGAGGCTACATCATAGTTTGTGATTTTAACTATTTTAATAACATTAAACCCTGTTCTCAGCGGAAATCCACGAAGGTCATAAACCCCTCCCGATAATTCAATGGTTTTAATTTTTTGATAATTCACATAAATTTCAACAACGCTATCTTTATCTAAATCAATGGTATGTGAAAATTGAGGACTAAACGACCCAATGGAGTTTAGTACAGGACCCGCCGTATACCCAATGCCCATCAGTGAAATGGATGACTGAGACCCCTTAACCAATGGATTAACCTGACCCAATGTCCAACGTTCGTTTTTATCACCCAAATCTTTTTGAATATTCAAATTGGCTAGATTTATTTTTTGAGTCGCCGACATATCCACCGAACCAGCATAATTCAACGAATAGGCCCCAGTTTTTGAAATCCCATAAAATGAGCCCATCGGGGATTCCATGCCAGACGTTTGTTCAGCATCTGATGATTGAATAAAACTCGTGGATAACGAATAGTTTAAATACGCACTCAAATTGGCGGGGTCTCGAAGCAAGCCCATTGACCCAGAAGAGATAGGCTCTGGCTCCCCCATGATGTAGTACACAATTTTTTTACGATATTCTGCCGGAACTTCGACAAACACCTTGAATCCTCGACGATCAATAACCATTTTATATCCCAACTGATTAATATCTTCTGCACTTAACATGCCATTTTCATCAATTTTAAACGTTAAATCGCGCACCGTCCCTGGCTTTTGTGTTTCATATAAATATTTGAGTAACGTATAAGAAAAAATCTTATAGTCACTGCCAACACTTGGCACCAATACCTGTAAATTATCCACCACAAATTCGCCATCAACAATTAATGCCATTTGTTGCGTAAAATACTGTTTTTCAGGAATGCGTCCAAACACCTGTTTAAAAATATCATCATATGATTTTGACGGCATGACATTGACTTGAAGTAATGCAATAAAAACCAGTGGGATCAATAACCTCATTTGACGCAAAAGTGCCCGAAAATAGACCTGTCGGAAATAAAAGAATACCCGCTGAATTAAATGGCGCCCCCCTCCCCAATGGAAGTATGATATCATTGCTTAATTTATCGATTAATTCAAACAAAAAATAAGAAAAAACGTCACGATTGATCGTGCCGTTAAAAAAAATAATGAATAAAAATTCGATTTAATTATCGGAAATGGACACCACAATGGTATCGGTAAAATCGCCATGAAACAGTTGAAGGTCAGATGCTTGGGTTAAACAAACATTAAAGACACCTGAACGTGTTGCTTTTGACACTTCATTAAAGGAAATATCCGAACCTGAAGCTGTTGAAATTTCAAATTTTGAAGCACTTTCTCCAGGGGATGTGCAATCCGTCACCAATTCCGAGGGACGTGAAGTATGCCCATATTCAACAGTATTGGTATTTTCTCCCAATAACAATTCATAACGTGTGGATGGTTTTTGACCTTCATTCGGCGTTACAGAGGTATCATCCCCTGCGGATGAATGAATCATGTAGCCGAAATTATCACCGGTGCCATACGTTATCCCATTTTCACTCTGAAATTTTAAGGTATACCCATCATCATCATTATTATCTATGGTTAATGTAATGATATGAATATTATTATGCTCAACGGTTCGAATATCACCCAAAGCATTGGCTTCTGCAAGTTCAATATTAATCAATTGTGCAACGTTTGCACTTGTTACCGCCGAATCTGATGTTCCGGCATACGCCAAACCAACAAAACACAGCATGAAACAACAAATTAACCACAATTTTCTCATTTTTGTGAACCCCCTAAAGTTTAATACGATTCTACTAGGTTATACCCATTTATTAAAAAAACATTTATGGAAAATTATTGATATTTAAATAAATGGAAGCTCAACCACGTGAGCCTGAAATTCGCGAGATCGAATCACAACCGTGACCGACTGACCCACTTGAATTGTATTGGGAACCATGGCAATCGCAATTGGAGCGTCCAGCACCGGCGAAAATGTTCCTGAAGTTATAATCCCGCCTTCCTTAATCTCATTTCCCTGACGTGGCAAACATCGCTCAGAAAATCGAAGCCCAACCGTTATCGTGTCCGTATCAACCTTTTTGGCTTCGAGCGCATCTTCCCCAATAAACCCGGTTTGCCATTTCAATACCCATTGATAGCGTGTTTGAAGGGGCGTTAATGTTTCGTTTAGCTCATGCCCATAAAGTGGCAATCCAGATTCAATGCGCAAACTATCTCTCGCAGCTAAACCACACGGCGAAATCCCAGCATCCAAACACCGCTGCCAAACATCTGGCAACACATCATTTCCAACCGATAATTCAATGCCATCCTCCCCCGTATAACCAGTTCTCATCACCAAAACAGACTGCCCTGAAAAAGAAATAACCTGACTCTGAAATCGCCCCAATGCCTCCCAATCAATATCAAAAAGATTCTGCACCGTTTCTTTCGCTTTGGGGCCTTGAATCGCAATTAAACCACTGGTATCAAATCTGGCATCAAACTCAACACTCCCTAACCCATTCTCTGAAAACCAATCCATAATTTTATCTTTGTTGGCGGCATTAATGATCATAAAATACGCATCCAACTCATCATTGTAACCCACCATCACATCATCCAAAATGCCCCCATCATGATTCAAAATCATGGTATACACAATTTTATTGGGTTGAGTTTTTGCAATATCATTGGTGCACACTTTTTGCAAAAAGGCCGCGGCATTTGGGCCACGAAAAATCACCAATCCCATGTGCGAGATATCGAACATTCCAACCGACTGGCGAACTGAAAAGTGCTCTTCCTTGGCATTGTTATACCAAACTGGCATTTCATACCCTGCAAAATCAACCAGTTTTGCGCCTAAGGATTCATGCGACTTGTAAAGTGCGGTTTTCTTTAACATTATTTATCTCCATTTCTGCAATCTCTTGCAATAATTGTTCAATCTCTATATATGACTCTACCGTAGATAGGGATTTTTTAAAGGGCTTTACACCACGAACCCCTTTGACGTAGGCCAACAAATGCTTTCGAATTTCACGGGTCCCCACCCGATCCCCCTTGTGTTCAATTAAATATTTGGCATGGTTTAAAATCACGGGCAATCGATCTTTAAACCGTTGCGGTTTTTGACCAGTGAATATCCACGGGTTTCCAAAGGTCGCCTGACCAATATAAAACCCATCCAACAACGAGCAATACCGCTCACCATCTGCCAAGGATTCAATCCCCCCATTCCCAATCACAGGGATATTTAAGGCATCTTTTAATGCATACACTTGTTCATATTGTGGCGCCACCTTATAGGGTTCCTGGTAGGTTCGAGCATGAATGCAAATCATATCCGCACCCGCATTTTGAACAGCTTGACCAAAATCCACCAAGTCATCCCCATTGGACCACCCCAATCGGGTTTTGACCGATACAGGCAAATCCGTCGCATTGGCCACCGCTTCAACCAATTGACAAGCAAGTTTAGGGTTCTTACGCAACGCCACCCCATGCTCAGATTTGACCACCTTTTTCGATGGACACCCCATATTTAAATCAATTCCAGAAAACCCCATATCCTCACAAACCTTTGTTGCCGTCACAAACGTTTCAACATTTTTACCAAAAATTTGAGCAATCACAGGTTGTTCACTGGGATCAAAATAGAGCTTTCGCTTTAATTTTTCCGCAGAAAAATGCAGACCATCGGCCGACGTAAATTCGGTGACCGTCACGATATTGGGATTGACTTCTTTGCAAATCCGACGAAACGCCGAATCGGAATACCCATCCATCGGTGCCAACCCAATAATGGGTCGTGGCAATTCCTGCCAAAACTGCTTATTCATTCAATCACCTTAACAAATGAGGCTAACATTGGCTAGACAATAGAACGCAACAAGCGAATCGTGTCAATACAATAAAGAACTGGAAAAAAATTAGTGTTTAATGGAAGGTTTGAGAGAATAGACTTTGAATCATATTCAATACAAAAACCTTTGTGATTACTCGCATAGTGAGCCCACATCAAATGATCTTTTGGTGATTCAAAAAAACAAGCAATTATAAACATATCTTGATGTTTTTCTAATGTTGTTTTATATGAACCATATCTTACATACTTAGCTAATGGGTCATCAGGATGGTTCATAATCCGATTAAAAGCTTTCGCCAATTTTTTTTATCTAGCTCAGATAAAAATTTGGGTTTTTTTTAAACTTTTAAGTTCGTATTCAAAATCTTTTGCATATGCAGATTCAAATGGATCATTAAAACTCTTACAACTTGTGTTTCCTTACTTGCCACTTAAATCCCATATCTAAAAATGCCATTTGATTCCTCCGTATAAGTTTCATGCCCTGATTATAAAAGAAATTTTTAGCCCGATCTCTCTGCTTTTCTTATTTTTTTACTATTTCACGACAGTCCCATTTTTTTACGATATTGCATAAATTTATTCTGAAATAGAACATCACCTTTTAAAGCTTCATCAGCATGTATAAATACATTTGGGTTGACTACCATGCATGCTTCAAGAAATTTTGGGTCTTTTTTTAAATCTGAACAAATGAATTTAAATATTTGCGGTTTTATTTCAATAGCTTTTAAAATAAATTTCACATCTCTTTTTAAATCCAAACTAGCATATTTAAATGCGGTCTCATTACTAGAAATAGCTGCTAAGACCACATCTTTATCGTTCTGTAGTTCTTTAGGCGCAAATTGAAGCATAGTTCCATTTTGAGTAACAGCTGTTAAGACAATCTTTTTTTTATCTTCTAAATTAAATAGTGATAAATTTATAGAATTAAGTATACTTCCATCCAGTTCAGCAGCTGCTATAGCAATTTTCATTTTTGCGTTTGACTCAAATAATGAGAAATTAACATATTTAATCGCAAGCCCGTTTTGACGAACAGCTGCTAAAGCAATTTTTATTTTATCTTTTGAATTAAATTCTGACAAGTTAATGAGTTGAATCATATTCCCGTTTTGACGAACAGCTGTTAAAGCAATTCTTGTTCTTGAATCAAATGATAAAGTCCCTTGATCATCTGATATAGCTGCTGACGCAATTTCTTGTGCATCTTCTGAATTAAATACTGATAAATCAACACAATTAAACGCACCGTTGTTTTGACGAACAGCTGCTAATACAATTTCTTTTGCGTCTTCCTTTGTGAAAATTTTTAAATCAATATGTTCAATCGTAGCACCATTTTGACAAACAGCTGCTAAAGCAATTTCTTTTGCATCTTCTGGCTCAATCCATGCTAAATTAATAGTACTAATCACAAAAACGTTTTCACGAACAGCTGCTAATGCAATTTCTTTTCTATCCAATGACAATGAATACCCCTGGGCATCGCGTGCTGTACTATATAAGATATTTTGCAAACCAAACAATTCATCTTGTTCTCGGTCTACTTTATTACTAGAATAAGCACGCCTAAAAATGCGTAAACTTACGTCTTTTAAAGTCTCACCGTTACGCTGTGTTTTGTCATTACTACCTTGTATGATATTCTGAAACTGTTGAGTTGCCTTAATAGCTCTTCTGCCAGGATCTTTAATATAAAGATCATTTTCAAGTTGAAAGTTAGAATAAATAGTAACATATGTATCGATATGGCGACGAAATTCTTCAGATGCGTTATTTCCTATAGAAATAATTCTGCCATAGCCAGTTAAACTTTTTTCATCTTCTCTAAAACCGACCACTATTTTAGATTCTGTGTCTTGTTCAATTAATATGTTCTTTTCTGTTAAAACTTGCTCAACATTTGCTTTTATCTGAGCATTTGAAATAACCTTCTCTTTTAAAATTTTAAAAACATATTTCATTTTTTCATCATCACCATCTTCTTTCTGAATTTGGGCCTCTTCTTGATTAAGTCTATCTAAATTTATAATTAGATTACCATCTTTATCAATAAAATCTCTTTCGTTTAAATTATGCCATATTTCTTTTGCTTTATTTTCATCAATTAGTTCATAAATAAAATCATCATGTGAAATGGTACAATTATCCCAAATATAATTATTATCTGGATCAAAAAATCTTTTAAAGTCTTCTACTCTAAAAAAGATTTGATTACCATTATTTAAAATAGCTTGTATTTTCTCACAATGTTTTTTGTTATTAGATCCATCAGAATTTTTACTTTTCTCAAGCATTTTTATACTTCTTTCTTGATATAACTTTTGAATAGAAATTATATCATTCCAAAGATGAGAGTTAATGCTTCCAAATTCTTTTTTAGAAAGTCGCTCTCTTAAACTCCTTCTTAATGCAGGTATATTTTCAATTAATTCATAAGAACCGCCATTTTTAAATAAGGAATCTTCTAATATTTTTTGAATTTTAATGTAATTTTTTAAAATGTGTACCCAGTCGATTTTTTTATCATCAGATAAGTCCTCAGAATACTTTTGACGCATAAATTGCATATGCTGTTTAAAATCTTCTTTTAATTCATTTGTTATTTCAAAATCATCTAAAGTTTCTTTTAAGCTTTGATTACAAGATAAAAAATAATTATAGATATCGTCAAAGCATTTTATAAATTCATCAAAGTTATACTGTGCATCTTTAAATGTAGGATATATTTTATAAATTTCATCATCACACTCATCAACTTTCTTACCAATTGGTCCATAGCCTAGCGATTGAGATTTAACTGGTTGCGATTTGAATAATTGTCTTGGTGGCTCTGAGGTTGAATATGGGATTGCCCTAAATGACCTTTGTCTTACTGACGCTATTGGCCCATAGCCTAGCGATTGAGATTTACCTAGTTGCTGTGCTGGTAGGTATCCTTGTGCTCCCCATTGCTGTGCTGGTGCGTATCCGTGTGCTCCCCATCGCTGTGCTGGTTCGTATCCCCATTGCTGTGCTGGTGGGTATCCGTGTGCTCCCCATCGCTGTGCTGGTGCGTATCCCCATTGCTGTGCTGGTTCGTATCTCAATTGCGCTAGTGCGTATCCTTGTTCTGGCCCTAGTGACATAAAAATCTCCTTTTTATTTTTAATATATTTATTGATTTTTTTTGAGGAAATGTTGCAGTTAAATATATTAATATTTTCTGTTGTATTTCAATACAATTTACTACTTTAGATAATATCGTCCCGAGATATTTGCCCAAATAGCGATGCAGCGAATTTGAAC
>CEUJ01070334.1_pt1 | contig 18892 bp, 11 predicted proteins | sample 361531 | NCBI WGS metagenome assembly CEUJ01 (sample SAMEA2622842, study PRJEB7988) | marine metagenome | biome: marine biome (ENVO:00000447); feature: marine epipelagic mixed layer (ENVO:xxxxxxxxx); material: "saline water (ENVO:00002010), including plankton (ENVO:xxxxxxxx)" | depth 140 m | reverse complement strand
TCCCTTTGGTCATCAAGTAATCCATCGATAAGTGCTATTAGCACAGGAAGAGGAAATTCTTGGTCTTGCATTAGTGGCGCAAAGGAAGTCAGTGCAGGGTCTGCAGTTGTGTCACCTGCGATTAGGGCTGCTCTAATCTTGACCAATCTAGCAGGGCCGTTTTCGATATCTCCGTCCGCCATGTCATCGAGGAGACGGCAAAACGCGTAAAGTCGGGCTGCTTCAGAACCCATCTTTTTGCCAAGGAAACGCTTTGCCCAGTGGAAACTCTCGCCGTTTTGCGCAAGAGATTCGTCGGGAGTAAGGGTCTCGTTTGACATAGTCAACAATCCAAATTTTATCCAGCCAAGCGGCTTCTAATCCGAGTTATGATGTTGCCGCGGTTTTAAAGGACTGTTTTTCTGCAAAATTTTGGTACCACTATTTACTAAGAAAAAACGGCTTTTTATTTACTTCAATCTTAGGGTATTGTATATGGCGGACCAACCAAGTCTCGACAAAACCGCAGCGGTCATCGGAAGTGGGTTTGGTGGTCTTGCTGCAGCAATAAGGTTGCAGAGTTCCGGCGTTCAAACCGTTTTGTATGAAGCAAGGGATAAGCCCGGCGGTAGAGCGTACGTCTATCACGACGATGGCTATACATTTGATGCTGGACCAACGGTGGTAACTGCCCCACACACATTGGAAGAACTGTTTGAACTATCAGACAGAAAACTCGAGGATTACATCGAATTATTGGAAGTCGCTCCCATGTATCGGTTGATATGGAGCGACGGCGATCGATTTGATTACACCAGAGACGCCGAAAAAATGCTTGAACAGATTAGGCAACGCAGTGAACAAGACGCTGAAGGCTACCAACGCTTCTTCAAGTACTCAGAAAAGGTATTTGACAAAGGTTACACAGATTTAGTGGATCGACCTTTTTTACGGTTCTCGGACATGCTCAAAGTCACCCCTGATTTGATGAAGTTACGCGCCGAGCGCTCAGTCTACAAAACCGTCTCAAAGTATGTCAAAGACGAACATCTGCGACAAGCAATGAGTTTTCACTCCTTACTGGTGGGCGGCAATCCGTTTCAAACCTCTTCAATATACACACTAATACACTTTCTCGAGCGACAGTGGGGTGTGTATTTCCCGCGTGGAGGAACCCATGCCTTGGTTAGAGCCTTGGTCAAATTATTCGAAGAATTAGGCGGTGAGATTAGACTCAATGCACCGGTTAAAGAGGCTAAATTAGTGGACAATAAACATGCAATCACCGATGGTAGTGGCAATCAACAAATGTTTGATGTGGTAGTTTCCAATGCAGATATACATCACACATATGACAAGATTTACGGCGGCACCAAGTCGGCAAAAAAGCGCGCCAAGAAGCTAGAAAAGATGGATTGGTCGATGTCACTATTTGTTTTGCACTTTGGCACTGATATCGAATACAAGGACGTTGCTCATCACACAATACTGTTTGGACCACGCTACAAAGGTCTGCTCGATGAAATTTTCAAAGGCAATAAATTACCCGAAGATTTCAGCCTCTATCTACACGTTCCGACGGTTACCGACCCCGAATTAGCTCCTGAGGGCTGTAGTGCTGGCTATGTCTTAGCACCAGTGCCACACTTAGGCAGAGCAGATGTCGATTGGGATACTATCGCCGAGGATTATGCTGATAAAATCATCAAGGCGTTAGAAATAGAATTACCAGATCTCAGCAAACACATCGTAACCCGCAGGCACTTTACTCCAAAGATGTTCGAACGTGAATTAGTCGCCTACAAAGGCTCAGCATTTTCTGTTGCACCTAAGTTAACTCAAAGTGCATTTTTCCGACCTCACAACAAGGACAAAAAAATACCCGGACTGTATTTTGTTGGTGCAGGCACTCATCCAGGGGCAGGACTACCTGGTGTGATAAACTCAGCAAAAGCCACAGTAAGGTTAGTCATCTCAGACCTTACTCAGAACTGAGGTCAAGTTCCTCGATTTGGAATTCATCCGCCTTGAGGCTAATTATCAGTACTGCAATCCCCAACAATCCCCCAAGTGCGAAGAGTATCATAGAAGAGATGCCGCTGGCGCCAATTGCTACACGCAAAACAACAGTAGAGAGAATAAAGCCAGTGTTTCTTGCAAGGTTTGTGAAATCTGTAGAGTATCCGTAGGATATTAGGAGAATCAAAATATCTGCTAAAATCAGCACGGTAAAGAAGTCTAAGAAGAAGATTTCACGAGTCACTGAACCATCACCTTCGCTGACTGAGATAACCCAGTTCGAGAATGAGAATACCGCCATAATGATGTAGGTAAACAGTAAGATAACCGCAATTTTTTGCTTATTCTGGACAAATTTAACCAGTATACTATCCTTGAAATCTACTTGTGCATCGGTTGAACTATTAGCACGGTAAATCAAAGAAGTGGTGAACAGAGTGATGAACGTTAAACATTCGATAACAATCAGTTTCAGCTCAGAATCAACCGTCCAGTCTCCACTAAATTCTAGCTCTGATAAGCGCTTGAAAATATCTCTTACCACCAACAAAGTTACTATCTCGAATTGCTTGCCAACTGCGGTAGAAAATGATTCTGGAATCGCTCTAATCAACTGGTACACTTCGTAAGCCAAGAGAATCGAAAACGGTGTGTATAATGCATCGAGTGGTGAATCGAGCAAATCTGTTGATGCACTGCCTACTTTTAGGACGCCAATTTGATATGTGAACCAAAGCAGCAAATGAAGGATAAAACCAACGATTGCGGTGATTAAGCCAAATTGCCTTACCTTTACTTCAGCGGGCTTGCCGAGTAGGCGGCCATGAAGATTTACTAATGCCTCTGTCACACCCGTAGGTAACAATTCTTGACTAAATAAGTGTGTTAATTTGAGAAAAACGATATTTTGACGGAAAAACAGTCCTATATAGCCATCAAGGAATTGTTTGTAATTATGTTGAATGATTTACCGATACACTTGCGCGACCGTGCACGGTTGGTCAATCAACACCAAAATCTGTCGGCAGAAGGACCAGTTATTGTTTGGCTAAAATCCTCCTTGCGCGTACATGAAAATCCGGCCATCGATGCCGGCAGAATAATTGCTTTCAATAACAATCGCCAATTGCTGATTTACCAAGCAATTGATGAACGGTATCCACATGCTAATCTCCGTCATCACAATATGTTGTTAGACGGTGCTCGAGATTTACACAAAGGTTGTACTGCACAAGGGCTAAATTATGTGTTACATGTTGCGAGAGAAAATAATCGTCAAGCGGTAATGAAACATTTTGCAAAGATCGCAGGGTGCATAATAACTGATTTATTTCCGCTGCCACCGTGGAAAAATTGGGTAAAGTCGATTGCTGAATCTGCTGAATGTCCAATGGTTGAAATCGATTGTCACTGCGTAATACCAATGACGGTATTCGGTAAATCAGTTGACCGGCCCTTCAAATTTAGAGATGCGACAAAGAAATTACGCAAACGACTAATCCAACAATCATGGCCCACAGTCGAAAAAGTGCCAGCAAGATTTGCGGGTGAATTGCCATTCACTCCGATAGATATTGACCGACTTACAACCAACCCAGAAGAAAGAATTTTGTTGTTGAAGAATTGTGCAATCGACCCATCAGTGTATCCAATATGGCAAGAGAATGGAGGGGAGATTTCTAGCCTTGCAAGATGGCAAGAATTCCTCGACAAAAATTTGAGCGGTTATGCGAGACGACGGAATAATGCAGCCGACCCATATGGTGTATCTAGGCTTTCAGCAGCCTTCCATTATGGCTTTATCTCACCCATGAAAGTTGCCCGTGAGGCAGCGGCAATTGGCACTAAATCGGCGGACAAATATCTAGATGAATTACTGATTTTTAGAGAACATGCTTGGCATCATGTTGCCGCATCAGAAAATCCGTATTGCAGTTCAAATCTGCCACATTGGGCGCTGGAATCCTGGAACAACACCGCAGACGACCCTCGTCCAGTACTACTTGATGAGCACCAAATTGAATACGCTAGGTCGCCAAATCACTTGTGGAATTTGTGCCAAGAATCCCTGATTAGGCACGGTGAATTACACAATAATCTGCGCATGACATGGGGTAAAGCAGTACCACAGTGGAGTTCATCGCTTGAACAATCGTTAATTCGGGCACAAAAATACAACGATAAATACGCGCTTGATGGACGGGATCCCTCTTCAATAGCTGGAGTTCAGTGGTGTCACGGGCTTTTTGATAGAGCATTTTTCCCATCTTTACCGGTAATGGGAGTGGTTAGAAAGCGCGATTTAGAAACTCACGCATCTAGGTTAGATCTTGAAACCTATGCAAAGCATATCAAACGTAACACCACACAAACCGGAGCTACATTTGTTGTTCTCGGCAGCGGAATTGTAGAATGCTACATCGCTAGAGTACTATTTGACAACGGAATTAATGTCTACTACCTTCCAACTCAATCATCTGATGACAAAACAGAGTTAACCGATGAGCAACTAGCACCTTTACCTGATTATCTACGAGGCAGAATTACTTCAATTAGTGAGAAAATCGGCAGCAGAAATCTATCTCGTCTCGGCAAAAATCTCGTTAGAGGAATTACGATAATTGAGCCATCAGATTTGAAAATTAAATCACGAGGAAATGAAAGTGAACTACACCTTGAAGCAAACAAATCCTCAATCTCTCTTACCGGCGCAATATTTCTCAATGCGGCACAAGCTGAGGAAATTAAAACAACAACCGGGATTAATTTGTTAGATTTTAATCACTGCTCAATTCAAGAAACAATAGATTGCGAGTCAGAAGTTAGTCTACTACCAACAGCACTTTGGCAGGCCATCGAATTTATTTGGCCATTTTGTTTGAGTCAAACCAAAGCAACATATTCGCTGCAAACGAAATTGATATGATTCACTTTCATTAGTTTTAGTTAATTTGGCCACTCTGTGTTGGAAAACATCGTACTTCGCATCGGATAATATCGATTAATGGGTCGAACAGTACCAACATGGCGAAACCGCATAGAGGCTGAGTTAACATCACTTGAGCCATTCCAAAGAGCGCTTAGTACTGCTGACCGTGAAGCCTTAGCAAGGTTGGTTAACGGTGTTAGAAATCGCCGTACAGCAGGCGGTATGTTGCCGGCTCATGACTCATGGAAACCAATGCTGTTGTCGATGCTATTGGAATGTTGTACAAGGATATCTGAACTTGAACGAATTATCGAATCTTTAACTACAGAAGAGTGATGCTGTGAAAGGTTGGATAATCGACGCGCAGTTGGGTGCTGATGGCACCAGCATGGATGTTTGGATGTTCGTAGAGGGTCAAGGAGTAAGGCAATTAGTAGTGCCGTGGTGCGCTTCAATACATATTCATTCAGCCAAGTCGCGATTACAAAACCTCATGGAGTGGTTGGAATATCCTGAGGTAAGAACGCGATTTTCAGTGGGTGCAATGCGGTTCATCCGCCGTCGTCTGTCTCTTGACCAATATGAGATGCATGATGTCTTAGAAATAGACATGATAGATAGTCGTAAAATCCGTCAACTTGCCAACCACATCGAATCCCGTGGCGATTTTCATCGTTACACTTTGTATTCAGTTGATGCCCACTTAGCTCAGCGATTTTTTGTTGAATACAATGTGGCTCCATTCCAATATGTTGAGTGGAACAATAGTCAATTCACAGTATTGGAAGAATCGGCGAATTGGCCTGAATTATCTCATTTGAAGATGGACTTCACCTATGATTCTGTAGACGGCTTCGATACTATTGATTCTCATTTAAAGTCGGTAACTCTGTCACTAAATTCAGGCATGAACCAAATCGAGGAAACCCCGCCAATAGAGGTGAATCATGATGGCTCTACAGCTGAATTTTTACTAAATCTACAGCGCGAAATAAACCGCATTGACCCTGACATCATAATGACTAACGGCGGTGATTTTCTACATTTCTCGGTATTACAAAAATTGTGTCAAGAATCTAACCAATCGTTCACCTTGAGTCGTAAAGCAGTACACCTCAAACCTCGTACGATGTCAAGAATAGTCCACTCTTACGGTCAAGTAATACGTAAAGACAGTTATTTTCCAATCCATGGACGCTTACACATCGATATCAGAGCGAGTTTCATTGTTCGAGAGGGCGGTTTACATGGCTTATTCGAACTGGCTCGCCATTCGCGTCAATCTCCTCAAGATATTTCGAGGCTGTCTCCGGGTTCGGTAATTAGCGCCATTCAAATGCGTATTGCTATGGAAGATGGCGTATTAGTGCCGTGGAAAAAAAACCGGCCAGAGGATACTAAAACGGCGTGGGAGTTGATGATGGCCGATCGCGGAGGGCTGTACTTAGATAGTAAACCGGGAGTTTACACAGAGGTAATCGAACTCGATTTTGCTAGTTTATTCCCCAGCATTATTGCAACTCGAAACATCTCTCCAGAAACCCTTAATTGCGCTTGCTGCCAACCATCAACCGATGATTTAGGGCCGTCAAGTTACCTGCCTTTAGAAGTAAATTTGGCGAGTAGTGAGTTAAGACGTCGGCACATAGAGGAGCGTATAGGAACAGGGCTATTTCCAATAACTAATTCATGGGCTTTGCCAGTTCCGGGGTTGTCGTCACATACTTGCGGTAGGGTTCACGGTTTTCTTGGCCGAGTAGTAGCACCAATAATTGAGCGTCGTCGTCAATTAAAACAGCAAACAGTTAGCAAAGGAGATACTATAGATAAACAACAAAATGCCCTAAAGTGGTTGCTTGTAACCTGCTTTGGTTATACAGGTTACAAAAATGCTAGATTTGGACGCATCGAGGCTCATGAAGCGATTTGTGCATGGGCGCGTGAAATCTTGCTGCAGACCATAGCTATGGCGGAATCATCAGGTTGGACAGTACTACATGCGATAGTAGATTGTGTATGGTTACATAGAGAAGATGTATCTCGTCAAGAAAAACAAGTACTTGCCAAGGATTTTGCCCAACGTGTAACCCAGGAAATTGGTATTCCTTTGGAGTATGAGGACATATACCATTTCATTGGTTTTTTACCAAGTAGAATGCATGGTTCTGGTTCGTTAACTAAATACTGGGCGTACGGCGAAAAAGGGCTGAAAATTAGAGGGATTGAATCTCGCCAACATTCAACATGTAACTGGATAAAGACTCTTCAAGACATGGCTTTGCAGATATTGGTCGATTGCGTTAATGATGGGGTCGAGATAGGTAGCAAACATGTGCAAAACATTGTGTGCAATTTGTTACATCATGAACTAACACGACTTGTCGATTACCAAGTCGCCCTCAAAGATCTGGTTGTAACCCGGCGCGTCACCAAAGCCGTAGAGCAATTCACGGTCTCCACGCTAACTCATTCAGCATTACTTCGAGCCAGTGCATTGGGTCACAACATCCCTCCGGGGCGCAAAGTGAGGTTCATTGTTACTAAATCAAGCAGTCGAGACTCGATAGATAGAACGATGTTGCTTGAAGAACTTGATAATGCCACAAATGTCAAGATTGATGTCCAATACTATCGAGAATTAGCCATAAGAGCAATGTGGGCAATTTTAGCACCATTTGGCTGGACTGAAGACGAGATTAGAGCAGGCAGTAAAACTGTGACACTGTTTGATTTTAATTCAACAATGCGAGCCTAATCAATCAACACAATATCATCAAACTCTTGCTCATATATGAGTGATAATTGTTGATGTAAAAGTCTAGCATAACTTTGCTGCAGAGTCTCCTGTTGTTGCGGTTGTTCTCGAAATCCAGATGCTCCGCTTGGATGATGCACTAGCCACATTTTGGTCTGATTGCCTTGCCGTTTTTTCCGTCCAATTAATTTTTGATTACATCGGCTGTCAATAATGTTCAGCAGGGTCTTATGACGTTTTGAGTATGGCTTCGCTGCTGTAATAACGATTACAGCAACGTTATTTCTATTTGCTATTTCACTCAATCTAGTCATACTCCTTTTCAACAATGTTCGTGCTTCACGGTCCCTTACTTGGGAGTCAAGATGCATCGCAACAGGGCCATCTACGACAATTAATTGCGCCTCCGTGATTGATAATTCATCTGCAATTCGTTCCACCAAGGATGAGAATTGATGCACGGTAAATCCGCGCCCGATAAACAGGTTGCGTAACAGGTAATTAGCCTCAGGCAGGGTAGGAGGGAAGCATCTGAGAATTCGTTCAGGATTGAATCGACATGCGCCATCAATCCAGTGAACATACTGACCTCCCATTAGCGCCATAGCAGTCCATGCTTCGGCGTAAGAGCGCATGGCCTTGCCCGCAAATCCGCTACCGCACAATCGGTAAATGCCACCTTTACGAGGCATAATTTGTTGCTCATCAATCACACGTTGCGGTAGCATCGGGTAGTACTTTTTCCGCATACTATAGATTAATTGAAATTTGATAAAAGTCTTGATACAACCCCACGCTTAAAGTGAAACTGAACGGAAACTGTCTAGTTTAATTCACGACAATTTATTCTTGGTTCGAGGTTTTCTTTATCTTGTGGTGGCGCTAGGCCTACACGGGTCACATCATGACACAAGGCGAAGACCATGTTTCTCGAATGGCGGGTATGGAAGTATACCTGCCGACTGGACAGAAACTTGGAGTGGTCTATGATGTGGTAATCGATACTGATGGAATCCGCTGCACCCATCTATTCGTTAGAGAGACCGACCATGAACTCGTTGAAGGAGGAATAAATGTAGCAGTTCCTTGGCGTTGGGTCAGAGGTGTTCACGATATCGTTTTGTTGCGATGGTTCCCGCCAACACCAATCCCGATGAACAAATGAGGCATTTTCATGACTATTGAGGTCCATGTTTTAGGTACATCATCGGCTCGCCCGACTGGTCTCCGTCAAGTTAGTGGAAGCCTAATTTCATGTCATGACGGGGTTGCCGTGGTTGATGCTGGCGAAGGGTTTCAAACCAGATTTGCCAAGCAGAGAAAGCGAATGAAAAATCATGAAACTTATCATTTGAAATCTAGCAAGGTTAGTGTTTTGTGCTTAACACATGGCCATTTAGATCATACTTGGGGGGTGCTTCCATGGCTTCAGTCAATGGCCTTGGATAGCCGTATTCAACCACTGTTGATAATTGGTCCAACCAACATAGACGTGCTTGATTCGCTGCTTGAGAATGAATCACTACCGGAAAACACACCTCATTCAGATTTAGCAATTCAATACCAATATTGGCAGCGCCTGGGTGGAATTTCAAAAAATCTAGGTTATCGAGTTAGATGGGTCTTAGGGGCAGTCGGGGAAGGTCGCTGGATTGAGTTTCTCGATAATGGAGAAGTCATTGAATTAGCTGAAATGCCGCAGCCAGAAGGCTGGAGGGCAAATCGAATCAATGCCTTACCAACCATTCACACAATTCCATCCTGCGCCTGGCAATTGACCTCATCGAGTAGAAAAGGTAAATTCAATCGTATGAGAGCCGCAGAGTTGAAACTAAGTGATGACGAAAGGGCGAAGTTAGCAGCAGGTGAAGACATAAAACACGGCAAAAAAACTCTACTAGCCAAAGACTTTCGCGGCGATGCGAGTAATTCACTTTCGGTCATAATTTCGGGTGACACCTCTGAAATGGCACCGGGTATTACTGCCGTGAATGGCTGTAACCTGTTGATTCATGAGGCAACATTTCTCGACGATTACAGTAATCATGCCAGAGATTATCTGCACAGTACTGCATCAGGAGCAGCGCGTACTGCACTAGCCTGCCAAGCAAACCATCTCGTGCTCACCCATTACGGTGCGAGAATCAAGCAAACCGACACTTTACTGAACGAAGCCATGGCCGAGTTAGGAAATTCGGGAATTACTCTCAGTGCTGCGCATGACGGAGACCGAGTCATCGTTGATGACCTTGGTTTAGTTACCCATTTACAGTGGCGTGGTGAGGGTTGGGTTAACTGATTCAAGCAAGCGTTCATTTGAAGTGTATGGCACACCACAGCACATCATGCGTTGTGTAGCGGTAGCCTCGGTTTTGGCTCTGCTGTTGTTAATGCCGGCTGCAGCATCCCAATCACTGGCTAGAGATGCTCCTAATTGTTTGGAACGAGATATCGACCAACTGTTAAATTCGTTATCCCTTGATAATGGAGTCTGCGTCAAAGTCGACCTCGGAACCCTGCAGCCAGGAGATGTTTACGAGGTGAGTGTTTCCATAATCAACGACGCAATTGATTTATTGTTCTTTGATCAAAACCAGATTCTGACCTACGATGCGGGACAATCTTATCGTTCTCAATTCAATCAAATTATTTCCACGGAGAATGCCCTTGGCGCATATACCTTCCATTGGAAAGTCCCTGCTTCAATAAATCCTAAGACGTGGTATATGGTATTGGATAATCTGGCTCACGATGGTGATAACGGCTTGGGTGACCAAGGCGGTTCAACCAGTCAAATTGGGGCAACATTCACTAAAATTGATGAGTCATATTGGACTCCTTTCCATGATGTATTAGCCGTCGATTCGGGAAATCATGCAGTCCTTCTATCAGGTGATGCATTGAAGCTAGACGCTGGTACAACAATTGTGGTTACTGCTTGGGAACTTGATGGACAAGCTGATGTTTATTTACAGACTCGAGCGATGCATGATTTGTATTTATCCAACGGAGTCGGACAACTTTACATTGCTGACTTGGATTTACAGTCGATTGTTAACTCCGATTCCGATACTTGGATTGTACCCGAGGAATTAGATGGTGAAGAATTATTGATAATAGTTGACAATACCAACTCACCCGAAGGTGGCGCAGACGGTAGTTCTGACATTAGAATAACCGTCCGCGTTGAATTGGCGCCGGAAATAACCCCAGTAATCAATGCTGGTAACGACGGTGCAACAAGCCTTGGTCAAACAATCTCGCTCGACGCTAATGCATCGCCAAATAGAATCGGGCAAATAGCCTCAATTTCATGGGATTTTGATGACTCAGTAGACAGCAACCAAGACGGAATTTTCACTAATGATAATGACGCTCAAGGCTTTGAAGCAAGCGCTTCTTACACAACGATTGGAACCAAAGTAGTAACGGTTACAGCGACCTCTCCAAACTCGTTATCTGCTTCTGTTAACTATTCGATTTTGGTTGCGGACATAGTCCCTCCGACTCCGGTTATCAGCAGTAGTGCAGAGTTTTTTTCAGGAGTTTGGAAAACCAACATAAAACAACAGACTGCATTCAGTTGCAGTTCCAGCACTGATGATGATTCCGTGGCAAATTGTTTATGGGAGTGGGGTACAGTGTTCTCGGACACTAACAACTCCATCGCGATAACTTGGCCAAATATTGGAACCTATCAGGTTAATTTGACGGTTACTGATAACTCAGGTAATTCAGCAACTACCACCGCGACTGTCATCGCTGATGACTCGACAAATCCTTCTTTACAGCAACAATCAGTCGATGCACTTCCATCTTCAACGGTTGAAGGTAAAGCGATAACCTTCAGTATCGATGCGACTGACGCTTATGACCAGTCATACCAATTAACCTACCACTGGGATCTCAATCCAAATGTCGATAGCGACAATAATGGTGACTTTACCGACGATCCTGATTATGTTGGCTCGTCAGTCGATGTGATATTTTCCGATGCTGGTAGAAAAGATGTAGTGGTTACTGTCTTTGACCAATCCGGAAATTCAGATTCGCATGCGTTCTCAATCAATGTAGCAGGCGCGGCTGAACCATCGAGCGTTATCGGCATTGTCATGGTTTCACTATTTATTGGTCTAGTGACATTATCGGTGGCAACAATCGGATTTAGACGTTGGCAGACCAACATTGCAATCCAGTTACTTGAGGGTAGAGGCTTGTCAGAAATTGAGGCTAAACAACACATTGCTATGGTCAAACAACGTAGCAAAATACCATTATTTGCTGATGCACCAAAAATAGCCGGTATCGAATCAGGACAACAAATCGTGACCAGTGAACAGCGACTAATGCAGAATCAGGATGCAGAATATCAGTCAATCTACGGGACCGTTAATGAACAACCACAAGCTGTCTCAGCATTTGCCCCACCCAGTCAAGAATTCTCTTTCCCTGTCAATCAACAATCTCAGTACACCCTCGGCACACAATCTGCTGCCGCCGATGCGCTGGCGATGTTTGCTGAGGAAGAGAATCAAGAGATAATTGAGACAAATACGGAGGAAGGAACGGTTGAGAAAGTCACCAAGGTAATAAGTGGGGGAGTTCAACTTCCATATCAAGTAAAGTCTCAGATTGGCCATGAACAGCAAGATGCTGCGAACGAAGACGATGCGGAATCGACACCTACTACAGCACCTAATGAGCAAATTATTCAACAAATTTCTTGTCCTCATTGCTCGAGTAAGTTTAGCATAGCAATACCAGATGCTGATGAAGCGGTCGTCGAATGCCCGTCTTGCAGCAGAGATTTCATATTGAGATTTGATTGAATAGAGTTTTTGAGGCGTAGTTTGAACATTCAAGCGATAGTTTATCTTAGGTTGAATATTACCAATTTGTATGGAAGGGCGTACGCTTAGGCTAATCAGGCCGGGCTTGCCAAGTTCAGGAGATCCGCGAAAGCCAGCAATTTTTCTGATTTTTCTGATGCTGGCATCTATTTCTAATCCGGTTGCGGCAGACACCTCGATTTCTCGGGATGATTTTGACGTTATTGACGCGCTGATGGAAACCCTTGCTGATAGAACTCAAGGTGGTGAATCTGATATCGCATTGAGTTCGGCCCAAGGGGCGCTTGCTCAAGTTGATGCAAATGCACGTGGAATCTCAGCTACCGACCCGCTTGCTGTTTCAAACTCCTTTTTAGACGGAATCTCGATGCGCGATTCATCGTCATTTGAAGCCGACCATCCAAGGCCATACGAATTCCTTATGGATGCCTCAACTCAACCAGATGGTTTCCCAAATAATTTGTTTGAGACTTTGTTCTCAGTCAACAATTTGGGTTTGACTAATATCCTTGCTATTGGTATTAACACCTACGCAGTTTATGTCAATTTCACCTCAAGAGATAGCGGGCCATCTTACGAAGCGTGGGCTCAGGGGACATTTACCGGAGAAATATTTGTTGATGGCCAAATCGTTTTATTCGCAAATTATATCGATATAGATGGCGATGGGGAAGATGACTTATCGGTGGCATTGACCATCGAGGGCATAATCAATCAGGGAGATGGCTGGGGAATCGAAACAAGTGGCAACTTAATCCCAATAGTCGATAAGTTATGGATTAATCCAACTTTCCAATGGAAAGTTACAGCCTTAGATCAAACTGACCCATTGTGGGATTCATTACAGCATTTGGAGATTAGTTTGATGAAAGGGTTAGCATTCGATATTACCCTTGATGATTCGGAATCTTATGCAATTGTAATCGATACACGCTTTACCCAACCACCACATGAGTTTACTTTAGGTGTAGGAATTGAAAGAATTGAATTCAACATAGCGCCACAAGACTTAGTTTCCTTCTTAGCCTCATTGCTTATCGGTAACATCAACTCAAGTGAATTTTCGCTCTCTTCAATAACCGCACCTTATTCGGTGCAAGTTAGAAATCCAAATGCGCCTGGAACTGACGTTCAAACAGATTGTGAAGATGAAAGCTACTACGATCCAATCGCCGATAATGAAGCGCCAAGTCACGAACACAAGTGCGGTTTTGGTATTGGTGTGGGTTACATTAGATTTGCCGGCGATGGAGGAGGTTCGTCCGCTCCAGTGTTAGAAATGAGTTACCTAGATGCTGGTTTCCATCCAGAAATGGGTGAGACCGAATTGCCAGAAGAAGTAGATATCACGATAAGAAATGATAACATTGGTGAAAACTCATTCGATTCGGTTGAAATTTACTCAGATAAAGGCTCAGATGTCTATCTACACTATTATGAGAATCGAGCAAATGTGCAAGACGGTGAATCTGAATTTGGCAATGTAACTGACGCCCGTGCATGGATTCATGGTTTGCCCTCTGGAAGTATGCCTCAGGAAGAGATAAACTCGATATTTACCATGCTCGGTGAAGCGCCAAATTCGGTTAACTTCCCGGGTGAGGTACCAAATCGCTTGTCATTAATTATCGCAATCAAGAATTTCTCGGGGGATAATTCTGCTAATATTGATGATCCAACCTTACCGATGAATCCCATAGAGCCACCAAATACACTGATTGCGATTGTTGGTACAGAATCTATTGACCGCTTAGAATACAAATCAACCTTTGAGCGTGGAGGGGTTTCTACCGATCGTTCCTCGTTAGAAGTTATTGTCGAAGATGTTCCAAATGCCATTTTGATCGAAGGTAGTTTCTTGGTATCACCCACAGGAGTAGATCGAGTAAATTATGACAATCCAAATCTAAACACAATCGCTCAGATTTTTGATAACGCCTTGCTAACTGTTGTGCAAGTCGTTCTCGACATTGGCGACATAGTAAATTCTCTGCCGGATTCAATTATCAGTACAACAGGTTCAGAGGGAGGAACTCTTGAGATTCACTGTTACGACCAAATCAAAGGCAATCTTGGAGGCGACCCGCGTGAAACCATGGCAATAGGCTCTGTTGAGTTGGCATTTTCAAGCAGTGATAACCCAACACTTCCAAACCAGGACCACATCCTATTAGCAGAGGATACTAGTATCGAGCAGGTTATCGGACGGGGCGGTGATCCAATCAAACCACTTGTCCCTGTTGCAATCAGTCTACGCGTATCGGGTATCTCGAAAGTCGTGCAGACCTTTGACCCCAACACGGATGTTAGAGACATCGAGATTACTGGCTCAACCGGTGAATCAATACTTGTTGGTCACATCAAACACAATGACGGTGACCAAGATAATGCTATAACCCAATCTGCAATGGTTTCTAACCGACCTAACACATTAAAAATCATCCAAACATCTAGCGCTTTAACCTATCAAGCAAGTGAAGCAATACAGTCGATAACCTATGGCGGTAAGAGCCCGTCACAACAGAATTCAATCCAGCTCAATGGCTTACCATCTGATTTTTCATTAACTCTCGGCGACACTCTTGGATATACCGGAAACCAACCTATAGATTCGATTATAATTCAATTGTCTAACGCCAGCCAACCAAAAACGATGGATGGCGACCATTTCAGATTCTGGGTCAACCAAGATACTGCTGAGGCAAGTATGAGTATGAAGATTTCAGACATCATTAGCATTACAAGACTCTCTCCGCAAGTCCCTGACGCAATAGGGCCAGAAGGCAACTCGCAAATCGAGATGGTTAGAAGTCAATCCTCGCCGTTCTACATCATGTTTGAAGACGAGTCACAGTATGAAGATGAATTCTTAGGCATGAACGGTAGAGCAATACTTCAACCACTCCCGTCTAACATTTCGTTGGCGTTCCCGAGTACGGTTGATTCATCTGGCTTGGAATTGCCAAGTTTTGACGAAGGCGAGGGTATTGAATCATTGTCCTTTTTCTTGGGCGATTTAGTTGATTTTGGTAGTTCAGTTAATGACTTAATTTATGATTTTACCAAGGACTTGGTAGGTACTGATGGTGAAGAAGAAGACTTCGCCTTGGGAGTAGACTTGCTAACTGGCGAGGCTTTCAATTTAACAGTAGACATGAGAAAGGGTTCGAATGTGGCTTCACAACCGGAGTGGGCTCACGGCGTAGCGATGAATGTGTATGAGGCTACAAGATTGGAATACAACTTATCGAGATTACCCGTACTGACTCAATCAGAACTTCAGCAATGGGAGCAAATGTTAGCAGATTACAAGATTGACCGGGCTGAGAAAGCCATGGCTTTGGACATCTTAACCAGGTCTAACATTACTCAGGCGGTGAGGTTGATTGACTCACTTGAGGATGGAGTAATTTACGATATTGAACTTGATTTACTCAACCAAACCTTGCTCGAAGAAGAGGGCATAACTCTTGAATTTAGGCGGTCTTGGCACAATCGGTTATGGCTGCCGCAATTACCAGCCGGCCAAATCTCTCTCGAGTATGATTTCAGAATGATTGGGGATATACCTCAATATGAATTTGATATGTTCCTTGGCCAATGGAAACCCCTACGCGAGCAAATTAGTATCGTCGTAAATGGTTTACAAGGTAGGGATACTGATCTGGTTATCAATGGTCTCGATGTTACAAAACCCAATGATGTTAGCGCTAATGCCGTCTTCTTTACCGATGACAATTTGATTGTACCAAGGTTCAATGTAGTCATGACCTATGATTTCGGTTCCAACCTCGATTCAGTCTATGCCACATTTATTGATAGAATTGAACAAACGAGAGTCGAAGCATTGTTCATTGATGTTGCACAGTCAATGGATTTTGCGGCAACAATCGGTGATATATTCAATATAACAATGAATGTTGCTGAAGAGTTTAGAACCCAAGGGAAGTTCTCAGCTGAAAAATTAATGATTCAGCAAATGCGGTATGTCGATGGCTTTTGGTGGCCAGCAACGACGTTCATGCGCAACTTACCAAGCGTTATGTCATTGTCTGCCATACCTGCAGATGATTTCGATATCAGGGCTGACACATCATTCCAAGGTATGATGACGTTGGACTATTCCTCAAATGAGGATAATCTCGACCTGTATCTTGAAGCGAGTGGTCGGGCGCTCGATTTCAGGGGCGATGTGCTGATGATTGCCCAAGGCCTACCCTCCACATTCAAGTTAGAACCTACTGATGACTGGGGAATGCGTGTGGCATCTTCTGGAGACGGAGTTAAGAGTCTGTACATGAAACAAGAAAACATCCCTGTTCAGCCCGGTGTGATGGTTGAAAGGTTAGAATTAATCGGTGAGGATCTAAAATCAGCAATCATCAATGTCAAGCGAGGTCCGTACGAATATCCGATTATTACTCTTGATGGCCTTACCTCCGGTCGGATTGTTGCTAGCGCTCAAGTTTCTAGCCAACCGGGTTATTATGTCGACTTCTTTGGTGATAGAGAGTTTGATGGGCGCGCAGTCCTCTTAGATACACAGTTCACCGGTATTGTTCCAGTTTCCTCATCCTTAGGAGTTAATGGAATGGTGTCGGATTTGAGCCTTATTGGAACTCTAACTGGAGGCAATGTAGAAACTCGGCACATTCTATTGGTAGAACCGGTGACGTCGATGGTAGCAAGTACACTTGCGATGCTGGGGTGATATTTTGATTAAAGAAGAGAATGGGTTAATCGTCAACGAAGAGGGCGAACTTTTGATCCATGAGGATTCCATCGTTGAATCAACACAAATGTCGGCAGAGGATTTGGCCATATTACAAGCATCAAAAGATGCCGCCAAGTTCGTTCAAGACATACAGAGAGAAATAACTCCAAACCGGGTGGCTACAGCAGGATTGATTTTGTTATTATTCCTCGGCGCCATCTTCAGTACTTGGTACTGGGTAATTCCAAGGGATTCAGTCATGGTTGAAACATTATACCTACAGCGCAGTGGACACTTGGTGATGTCAGAAATTCATAACACTGGTAGTCGTGAGATTACGGATGTAGAAATCCAAGTCACATTTCAATCATTAGACGGCGAAGTACTTCAAACAATGGGAATTGAAGTTGATGCTATATCAGCTCACTCTTCAGTAGCAGGCGATGATCTAGAAATGCTGGTTGTTGGTTATACGGTTTGGGATAATTATCAGATAGCGATTAATCTCAAGTATACCGATCACCGGGGTGATTTACAATTTATGCTGGTAACTCATGAGGTCGGTGATTGGGCTTGGGAAGAGTTCAAAGATAGAAATTGACGAAATACTCACACGATACCCCAAGCAATAAAACGCACCGGAACTGGGCTATAATTATGCAAAGCAGGCGTTCTGCGGGGGCAGTTATGTTCCTTGTAATCCTGTTTGTATTGCAAAGCGCATCTCAATTGGCGACAAATAACCAAAATTTTGTTGAGGTTGCGGAAGCAGAAAACCAAATTGACAGAGTATATTTTGAACTACGCGATGATGTTTTTGAGCAAGCAGTCGGAACTTATCAGTACCATGAAATGTCAGAGGACAGGTTACTTGAGGCTAATACATTAATCGGAACCTTCGACCAATTTGGCTTGGAACTAAATCGTCCAATAAGCGCTGAATGGTTGCAACCACGAGCAGATTTACTGCTGGTTTTAGTTTCGGATGATGTGCACATTAAACATGCTCGCGAGCAGATAAACGAAATTTCGGGGTTAGTAATTAGAGAATACTTACCGCCATCTGGCTTGGTCTTACAAGGTACTGAATCAGCGCTGGCGAAAGCGGCAAGTCTTGACTCAGTGGCAGTAGTCCATAACGTCCCGATAGCATTAATCCTACAATCTGAGTTGCAAGATGTCCTACTTATCGAGGGAAGCGAATCAGCCCTACTCGGGCAGCGATTTAGAATTGAAGGTTGGCATGGAGCGGACGGTTCTGAGCAAGCAATTTCCTTTACTCATGGAGATGAAAGCCTGGAGCAAGATCTTGCTGATGTTGTAGCAGGTGCCTTGGAAGATGTAATTCAATGGGACTCAGGAAGGTATGAAGGTGATTTGACTCAAGTAGACATAACCAGCATCGCACAACAGCCATCTGTTAGTGTAATTCGATACAATCCGGTTTTTGAAATCAGTAACAACAATGCTCGAAGTCATATGAAAACCAATAATGTGCAGACTTATTTCACGACCGATTTAGATGGTTCTGGACAAATTGTTGCTGTAGCCGATTCCGGTCTGGATGAAGACCACGGTGATTTTGGAACCAGGGTTATCGCCAATAATGATGTCATTAACGATGGTTCAACAGCAGATCGCTGGTC
>CEUJ01181707.1_pt1 | contig 18917 bp, 20 predicted proteins | sample 361531 | NCBI WGS metagenome assembly CEUJ01 (sample SAMEA2622842, study PRJEB7988) | marine metagenome | biome: marine biome (ENVO:00000447); feature: marine epipelagic mixed layer (ENVO:xxxxxxxxx); material: "saline water (ENVO:00002010), including plankton (ENVO:xxxxxxxx)" | depth 140 m | reverse complement strand
GAGATACCCGGCAACTAGCATTACAACTGATGCAATTAGTAGACGCCAGAATAGTGAGGCTGCTACAACAGCAATAGCTGCTAGTATTAAGTAGAATTCAACAATTTGAAGTGGTACGGTTAAAAGCCAGTCTACATATCGGAATACGATTGGCGACTCGCCTGTGCTAACCCAAACATCACGCATGTAGAAGTAATGGATTGCAGCAATACCAGTAACCATTGCGGCTACAGTTAGAGATGTTTTCCATTTACCAACTGCGCGATCTCTTTCTACCCAGAAAAAGAATGTCGCTGCAACCATGGCTGCAGAGATAATCCAGAAACTTACGCCGACGTAATCAGCTGGATTGAGTTGTCCTGTTGTCATAATAGTTCTCCCTTTTAAAAATTAACTATATAACCCCTTATTTCCTTACCCATAAAATATTAGAAAAATATGCTAAAAACAATGTTTTTTTATAAAAAAGTAGTAACTTTATGTTAACTATTTTTGGTTCGTTATTATGTCAACTAAGACTGCAATAATCAAATTGAGAATTGTTATTGATCCTATCGCTACAAAACTATAGAAGTATATCCATGCCCACCAAAATATACCCTGCATAGGCAGCATCACATTTTCCCAACTTGATAGAGTGAGAACTTGAACAAGGGTAATCATCGATATTCCAAGATCTCCCCATCTCTCAGGATCTGATTGCCCGAATAAAATACTTCCAAATGAAGCATAAACATAAATTATTATAAACAAAAGCAAGGATACATAAAAAACCCTTTTAATTGATTTTAGCAGTGCCTCGATGAGTTCTTTAAGTTCAGGTATGGCAGATATTAATCTTAAGACTCTAAATATCCTCAATAATCTTAGCACGAGTATTGATGAGTTAGGGCCAATTGGAATAATAGAAATTATTACAATTAAAGTATCGAAAACATTCCATCCATTTTTAAAAAAATATAATTTCTTGTCCTCGGCAAAAAATCTAATACAAATTTCAATAACAAAGAAAATAGTGATTAGTGTGTCTAAAACGTAGATAAATGCGATTGCTTGTGGAGGGATATTATAGGTTGAAACCCCAACCAGAAATGCTGATAGTATTATAGCACTAATAACAAAGGCTTGGAAAAATCGATTATTTTTTATATTTTCAAATAGACTCTTTTTCATAGCTATAAACCTATTTCTTTATTGTTTCCTTTAACCACTTACCAAAATCTTTATCAATTTTAGTGACAGGAAAGCTCACAATACACGGGGTCTCATATGAGTGATATTCTTTGATGAGAGTAGCTATTACATCAAAATTTTCTTCAATAGTTTTAAAAAGTATAGCGCACTCGCTTTGAATTGAAGTTTTACTGTCCCACTTAAACATGGAAAAAATCTTTGGAATAATATTGCTACAAGCAATCAAATTTTCATCTAATAAAATTTTAGAAATTTGTTTTGCTTCATCTTCTGATGAACACGTTGTGTAAATCATAATAAAATTCATCGAACTTTTCTTTCAATAAATAATAAAACAAGAGTATATAACAATATTGAGTTTAGTATGTGCCATATCCAGTGTGTACCCAGTGAAAATTGTGCACAAGCAAATAAATCTAGCTGCCTAAATCCAAGGGATAATGTGAATATTACAGATGATAGTAACAGACCATATGAGATATCCCGTTTATTTTCGCTATATGCAATGTATGAAATAATCAGCATAGATAATAATGCAATGAGATATGATGATATCTCTTTAATGCCCAAATAACTCAATAAATAATTAAGAATTAAAAAAAATAGTATTGCAAAAGCAGACACAAATAATGTTTGCCCAAGATAAAAGCGAACAGCGAGATACAGATATAGGATGATAAAAATCATAATTGAAATTGTATCTGCAAGCAATGACCATAGATTGCCAAATAAATGGAAGAGAAAACTACCTGCGCCTATCAGAAAAACAAGAATTATGAGTATGAATGAATATATGCGTGTTACTTCATCTCTATAGTTTTTTTTATTATGTTTTTTTAGTAATAGAAAGAAGGTAATCCAAAAAGCAAAATTGCTAAAAAAGTTTACTGGTTCGGAAAATATTTCTGGAGATATTCGCTCACAGTATATGTCGACACTTTGATTTAGCTTCACATTTCACACTATCTTTTAACTGAGGCTAGCAATCTTTTCGTTTGCTTCTCTTAATTGTTTTATTACGCTACGCATTCTTGGCATCATATTTTTTTCCCAATAGTTAAGCATCTTTATATCATCTCTTCTTTTATTGTAGATTTCAGAATAATGTGAAATTAATTCATCAGACCCAACTAGGAATATTCCTTCATCGGTTTCAACTGTTGGAAAACTCGCTTTTTGACCGGATTTATCAAGTATATACATTGTTATTTCCTCGTATGAAGGCTCATCAGCATGAGCAACGCTGATTTCAAAATCTTCGAGCTTATTTATCTCATTCAGGAAAATTATGAACTTATATGAGAATGGGCAGCCACCCTTCACGAATAGTTTACTTTTAGTCATTTTTTCTCCTCATCATATATTTAAAATTATTTTATAAATTGGCCTGTATTCAAATCTTGCATAGCTTGCATCAACTCGCTTCGTGAATTCATTACAATTGGACCGTGCCACGCAATGGGCTCTCTAATCGGCTTTCCTGAAACAAGAAGGAACCTCACACCCTCATCACCTGTGTGAAGAGAAACATATTCTCCGGGGTCAAAGTATATCAAAGTTTTGTTACCTGAAGAGTCTCGTATATTTAATTCCCTACCTTCAAATTCTTTTTCAACTTTTATTCCAGCTGGTGCTGAAGCATATTTAAAATCAGCTTTACCATCAAAGATATATGCAAAAGTCTTCTTATACGTGTCTATTTTTATTACTTTATGTGTGTATGGTGGAATGTATACGTCTAAAAACTCTGGCTCGGCTGCTATTCCATCAACGGGACCTGTTACCCCTCTGTAATTCCCAACTATAATCTTAATTTTTGATCCATCATCATCTTCAATGACTGGTATGTTTGATAAATTAATATCTTGATACCTTGGCGTCGTCATTTTTTTTTCTGAAGGAAGGTTTGCCCACAACTGAAAGCCATGCATCTGACCTTTCTTGTTACCCTGAGGCATTTCTTGATGCATAATTCCAGAACCAGCAGTCATCCACTGGACGTCACCACCTGATAACAGACCTGTATTTCCCAAACTATCTTTATGCTCGACGGTTCCTTCCAGTACATAAGTTATTGTCTCAATACCCCTATGTGGATGCCATGGAAATCCTGCCTTATAATTTTCTGGATCATCATTTCTGAAGTCATCTAAAAGTAAAAATGGATCGAATTTCTCTGGCTCCATGAAGCCGAAAACTCTATCCAGAGTGACCCCTGCCCCTTCAATAACAGATTTCGGTTTTGAGATAGTTTTTATTGGCCTGAATGACATATCGACTCCTCAATCTAATAATTTTACTGCTGTAATAACTGCCATGGTGATACCCAATGCAAAAGAAACTATTATTATAAACCCGAGGATATTTGCTATCCTACTGAGGAAATGTGGTACTTCTTTATTTCTAATTTCGCGGGATTTTATCTTATGAAAGACATACCCGGATAAGAGAAAAATCACAAATATTATTAATGTATATTTTAGTTCGTTAATCATATTTCTATATTGATATAGGCATATTAAAAGAGTTTACTAGGTATGATAAAAATTATATCCTTATAATTCCATACATGCAAATAGGATAAAAAAATGCCAATTGTGAAAAAATTTAGAGACGCTAAATACACCAAGATAAAGCAAGGTGTTCAATATAAAAAACTACTCCGAAAAGATGATCTCGATGACGGTAGGATAACAATTGATTATTACGCTCTCACAAATAAATCACAACTAGACTTATCAAATGAAGATAGTGACATTGTTTGGATACAAATATTATCTGGGGGCTTGAGAATGTCTGAAGAATACTTAAATAAGGACCAGATAATATTCATTAAAGGTAAGGGAGAAACGCGACTTATTGCTTCCCAAGACGCCGAACTAGCAATAACAAAAATTAATAATTACAAGATATATGAAAGCGATGCGTCTGATGTATATGACAGTCAGATCAATATTATTAATTGGGGGAATGAGCCAATCCTAAAATCTGAACATGATGATAGAAAAAGAGTATATCTATTATCAGAGCTGCTTGCAGGCACAGACTCAGTAAAAGGTGAATTAATAATATATCCAAAAAATACATCGTGTCCTGAGCACTATCACGTTGGCGCACAACATTACCAGCTAATCACTAAAGGTGAAGTTATCGCAGTTCTCGATGGTAAAGAGACTAAACTGGAAAAGTATGATGTTTTATTTAATTTTGAGAACGAGCCGCACTGGTTTTACACAAATGAAGAAAGCTGTGATTTTGTAGAATTTTTTGTCCCAGGTGAAAATAAAACAATTTGGACAAAAACGACCAACGTTTGCACATGGTCACCTATGGGCGTGGATATAAACGGCCAGTCACCATCTAGGCACATTGAAAAACACGTACATGGTGAAGGAAAAAATATTTAAAAAAAAGTGATCCAAATATAAAACCCCACCGTTTTGTATCTGTGTGGGTAGATGATAGTTAGTAAATTTTAAACCTCATCTTACATACTATATCAACATATCCCTATAAATCCCTAAAGGTTGATTTCACTTACCCACACTAAACTATCCAACCTTAGTGGCTCCTGTTTCACATCGTATTAGTAAGTCGTTTTTCTTAGTATACGCTGCTAAAACTGCTTCTCTTGAATTATCAGGAAAAGCTATAACCATGTGCTCAACAAGAATATCATCATTCTCATAAATGCACCTATGACTCTCTACATTAAAAGCATCGCTGTTAAAAAAACCCTCAATCATAGCCAGAGTTTCATCTTTACTCATTGCTGTTCCAGTTTGATGTCTAACAAATGTATACTCCTCAGACAGCAACTTTCCAAACGCGATATGATCTTTATTTTCTCTCGCCAACTTCATTTTTTCAAAAAGTTTCATAACTTATTCCTCGAATTTATTTATCAAATATTGAAAGATTTACACATACGTATTAAGGTGTAATTTTCACTATAACAATAACATAACAATGAATTTAAACGAATACGAAAAAATAGATAGAGAATATCTAATCCACCCTATGACTCATCTTGCAAAGTTTGAACGCGGTGAAATCGATAATAGAATAATGAAAACTGCAAGGGGTGTAGAGATAATAGATGCCCAAGGTAACTCATTCATAGACGCATTTTCGGGACTGTATTGTGTAAATGTTGGTTATGGTTGTACAGATATTATTGACGCGATTAAAAAACAAGCAGAAGAGCTTGCATACTATCATTGTTATTATGGAAATGCCACTGAGGCTTCAATCAAATTATCTGACATGGTTATTGAGAGGGCACCGAATAACATGAGAAAAATATATTTTGGTTTATCTGGCTCTGACGCTAATGACACTAATATAAAATTATTGTGGTATTACAACAATCTTATCGGTCACACAAAGAAAAAGAAAATAATATCGAGGAGGGGTGGATACCACGGAGCAAGTATTTTTACAGGTAGCCTTACAGGTATAAAAACATATCATACCAATTACGATTTACCTATCGAGGGAATACTTCATACGGAGCCTGCATTTTATTTCCACAGAGCTGATCTAGATCAAACAGAAGATGAATATTCCCAATTCTGCGCGGACCAGCTCGAAGAGCTAATTTTAAAAGAAAATCCAGATACTGTAGCTGGGTTCATTGCTGAGCCTGTCATTGGAAATGGTGGACTGGTACCTCCACCACGTAATTACTGGCCAAGAATTAAAAATGTCTTAGAGAAATACGATGTTGCGCTTATATCAGATGAGGTTGTGACCGGCTTCGGCAGACTAGGAAAAATGTTTGGTGTTGATTATTTTGGGATCGAAGCTGATATGATCACTGTCGCCAAAGGAATTACCTCGGCATACTCTCCCCTATCAGGGTCTATATTATCAGAAAAAATATCCAATGTAATCAGGGATGCAACGGATAAATACGGTGTGTGGACGCATGGTTCAACCTATTCTGCCCACCCAATATCTTGCGCAGCTGGAGTCGCGAATTTAAATCATATAGATAATCATCAACTTATTAAAAAAGGTAAGGATATATCCGAATACTTTAATTTCAAACTAAAAGAGAAATTTCAAGATCACCCTCAAATAGGTGATGTAAGGGGGATTGGGTTACTATCTGCTATTGAGCTTGTTAAAGATAAAAAAAATAGGAAATTTTTTGAAAAACAGGGACAATTATCTCAAGAGATAGTAACGAGGATGGCAAAAAATGGTGTTTTAGCTCGAGCAATGCCAGCAGGTGATACAATTGGTTTCGCACCTGCTTTCTGTATCAGTAATAATGAAATTGACACTATACTCGATGTAACCCTTCAAAGTGTAAATGAAGTAGTTAATAATTGATTTGCGCCAATGCGGAGATTATCGTTGGATCTATCTCAATTGGACCGGAAATAGTAGGTTTTAATGACCATGGCAACCCTTCAGTTGCCTCTGCAAACGTAAAACTATCAAGTATACTATGCAGCAACCAACCTTCGTCCGACATAATAAATTTTGCTTTATCTGTTATAAGAATTGAGGGACCTTCTGCCAAATTTAATTGGTCTCTAATTTTCTTAATATCGCTTCCAGAGCCAGGGCTCGTTGCAAAATCAACAGTGTCAACAAACCGCCTCGGATCATGGGGCATTAGAATAATTAAATTTGGTATTAAACATGCAATATCATGCGCTCCACCCGACCCGACCATCCTTATTTTTGGATCATCATAGTCTCCAATAACGGTTGAATTTAAGTTTCCAAATTTATCGATTTGTGCTGCAGATAGTAAACCAACATCTATTCTACCGGCCTGCAAATCTGAAAACACAGAGAGACTATCTGTTATCATATCTGCACCATGTGCGATTGATGGACTACCAGTTGAATAAGATTTAGACAGCGGTAGAGCGCCGATTGCGCCTGACTCATAAATAAGATTGAGTTCTGGTTCGACACTGAGTTTTGCCAAGCATGCTGCGTCCGATGGGATACCAATTCCAACAAAACAGGACTTATACCCCACAAGTTCGGATGCTGCGATTATTGCAATCCTCTGATTTGGGCTATATTCTCTATAGTCAATCTTCATTTTTTACTCCACACAGACCCTCTTCAAGCTCTTTGATTTTTGTACTTCCAATTAAGTTCTTATATTCTTGTATATTTCTAGCATCATGAACCCAATTTTTGAGGTAGCTGGATAGTTTATCCTCATCTCTTGATGTTGTATCATATTCGATATAATGATCATCATCCCTCGAATAAAAGCCCGAAACGTATGATGGGTATGCACCCCATGGAAGTTCAATAATGTTAGAAACTCTGTGTGATGGTATAACTGTTTTTTCTGGTGCCTCTTTTATCTTTGAATTACTAATAATTTTTTCTACACTGACAATAATCTTATCTGATGCCAGTGCCCCTTCAATAGTGTCACCATCAATACCCCACATTTGAATGTTTCCGTATTTATCAGCACATTGTGCGTGTATGAGTGCAATGTCGGGCTTTAGTGCAGGAATCGCTGAAAATTTATGATCTGTGTATGGACATGTAACTTGTTTTAGATGACCAATATTACTTGGCTTATCACCAATCTGAAGAATCTTCGATGGGATAAAACTAACACCCATCCTTGCCGCGTGTAATCTCATTATGATCGACTGGTTTGTCCACTCTTCAATTTCTATTGATTTTTTTTTGTATGCTCTACTGAATGAGTGCGACAGACCAACAGTTGGATTTCCAACATAACCAAAGATTACTTTTTTTACAATTTCAGATGCTATTAATTGGTCGAATAAAATATCGGCTCCCGATCGGCAAATGGTTATATCTAGTATTTTTTGACGAATTAGCTCATGGGATAGATAAAATGGTATTAAGTGACCAAAGCCGCCAATAAATATATTATCTCCAGCATTTACATTATTCTTTATTGCGTCTTGTACTGTTGAAGTTTTATCGATCATAAAAATTTGATTTTTAAATAACGTTCTTTGTATGAAGTTCTTTTATATACTCTTCGTCGTATCCAAGGGAGGATAAGACATCATTATTATCTTCTCCAAGAAGTGGTGGCGCTTTATCTATCTGAGCTGGTGTATCAGAAAATTTATATGGGACACCCAACATCTTGAGTGTTCCGGCTTCTGAATGCTCTATATTTACGACCATGTCATTGGCTATAGTCTGTTCATCTGCCAATGCACTTTCAACAGAATTCACAGCACTTGCAGGTATATCTGAACTCAATAGCTTCTCAAGCCATTCTGTAACTGTTTTGCCAGCAATAACATTTTGTATTTCTTGATCGATTAATTGTCTGTTTACTACTCGATCAGCATTTTTAGTGAACATTGTATCTGTTGCCCACTCTTCTTTGTTCAAACATGCGGCAAATTTTGCAAACTGAGCATCATTTCCAACAGCGATAGCAATACTGCCATCTTTCGCCTCAAAAGTCCTGTAGGGTACGATATTTGGATGCCCATTTCCAAATCGTCTTGCTGGCTTACCGCTGACAAGGTGATTAGCCGCAACATTAACTAACATCGAAATGCTGGTTGTGTACAAGCTGGTCTCTACTTTTTGCCCTTTTCCAGTGTTGTATCTGGAATTTAATGCTCCCAAAATAGATATTGTTGCATTCATCCCTGTACATATATCGACTAATGCAACACCAACTTTCATAGGTTCTCCATTTTCCTCACCTGTGATACTCATTAGCCCACTTTCAGCCTGTAATAGAAAGTCGTATCCCGGTCTTTTGCCTCTTGGACCTCTACCACCATATCCTGTAATCTGGCAATGTATGAGCTGAGGTGCTTCTTTCTCTCTCCATTCATCAGTAATTCCATAGCCATCCATTGTGCCATACTTAAAATTTTCTATCAGAACGTCAGCTTCCTTGAGTAGTCGTTTAAGGATGTCGATACCTTCCTCAGATTTTAAGTTTAATGTCACACTTTTTTTATTTCGATTGATTCCAAGAAAATACGCGGCTTCACTGCCTGCAAATGGAGGACCCCAGGCCCTAGTATCGTCACCTTTCCCAGGTTGCTCTATCTTAATAATTTCTGCACCCATATCTCCAAGATTCATTGTACAGAATGGACCAGCCAATATTCTACTCAAGTCCAGTACTTTAATACCAGTTAAAGGGCCTAATTGTTTCTCAGCCATATATTATCCTTACTTTTCTAGTTAGGTCTCTCATTCTCGTCATTATCAAGTCCATCAAGGTATGCCTCAACATTTTCTTTTCTTCTTTCGCGGAACTGCTGAAAGTCAGGCTTCCTTTTTTCAAGAAATGCATTCATACCTTCAAGAGACTCTTCAGATCCCCATACATGAGCCAGAAGCTCCATCCCATGCTGCCAACTGGCATATAATGTATCGGAGTCGTGATTGAGTGATTTTTTTGTCTGTCTTATTGTCTGACCGCTTCTTTCAATAAGGCCTTCACACCACTTTTGGGTTTCTTCATCTAGTTTAGCTTTTGGAACAACTTTATTGATTAATCCGATGCTTACAGCTTCTTCTGCTGTGAACCTTCTTGCCATAAAGATCATTTCCTTTGCTAACCTTGACCCAATAAGTTGAGGAAGATATTGAGTCGCCCCAACCGTAGGACAAGCGCCCACCACTGCACCACTTTGCCCAAATACTGCATCATCCGCAGCAATAACCAAGTCACACCAAAGTGCGAGTTCGTGACCGCCACCCATACAATAACCATGAACAGACGCGACTACTGGTATTGGCAAACCTCTAATTGCCATTGCTAAGGCCAACATGCGATCATTCCAGTGCGCTGCATTAATCCAATCTAGTCTCATCATCGCATGAAAATCACCACCCGCAGAGAAAGCCTTGTCGCCAACTCCATTTATAACAGCACATACTATTGATGGATCATTACGTGTGGATAGGACAGCGTCTGTTAATTCGTCTAATGTCTGCTCACGGAATGCATTCCTTACATCAGGCCTATTTATTGATATCCATGCTACTTTGTTTCTTATTTCAAATAATACTTCTTTGTATTCGCCACCTGCTTTTGACATTTTATACCTCTGTTAGTTTTAATAAATTTTTTACAAATGAAAATTATCATTCTTTTTCGTGCTCTTCAACCTCTATCAATGCACCGCAAACCTCGCTGGGATGAATAAAATATAAATTTCTTCCATGATAGCCCTTTGTTGGCTCTGATATGATATTTATTTTCTTTTCTTTTTGGTCTTCATAGGATTGATTAACATCATCTACAGAAAGACAATAATGGTGTAATCCCCCTTTTGGGTTTTTCTGTAAATAACTGGCAATTGGTGATTTTTCACTCAGCGGTTCCATCAGCTCAATCTTAAGATTAGCAAAAGATACGATCGCAATCTTAATGTCTTGTTTTTCTATTATTTTGATATTTGATGCTTTAGCACCAAAAACTCTTTTATATTGGCTTATTGCATCTTCAATATTTGGAACTGCGTGTGCAATATGATCCACGTTAAAATTAGAACGACTCATTTCAATTTCATTATTGCTCATAGTTTTATCCATTAAATATAAAAATAATTAACTATACTATTTATTATATGTATAAAAAAAAATCTATGTATAATGAAAAATATTTTATATGTTACTTTAATATACTTAGTCCAGAAAAACTTACTATGAGGAAAATTCAATGTTAAATCCGTTTAATCAACCAAAACTAATAAAAGCTGAAGTATTCAGCGAGCTACCAGAAAAATATAGGGACACAAAACAAACAGCATGGTCAAATCCAAATAGACAAGGAGCGAAAGTAAATCAATTTCTTGAAGGCCCGTCATTTGATAGAAAAGGCAATCTATATGTGACGGACATTCCTTTTGGTAGAATTTTTAAAATAACTCCGGACGGTGAATGGGATATTGTTTGTGAATATGATGGTTGGCCAAACGGACTAAAATTCCACAAAGATGGCTCAGCTTATATTGCCTGTTATAAACAAGGTTTGATGAAATTAGATGTAAACTCAGGATCGATTGAGCCAATAATTGAAACTATGTATTCCGAAGGATTTAAAGGATTAAACGATCTTCATTTTACATCAAATGGAGACCTATATTTCACTGATCAAGGCCAGACCGGAATCATAGATCCAACTGGAAGGGTATTTAGGTTAACTGCAAATGGTGAATTACACAAACTTGTCACAAATGCACCAAGCCCAAATGGAATAACAGTGAATAATTCAGAAAATCAGGTATATGTGGCGATAACAAGATCACAACAAATATGGCGACTTCCCTTGATGGCAGATAACAGTGTGAGCAAGAGTGGCGTAGCAATACAATTATCAGGGGGGCATGCTGGGCCAGATGGATTAGAGATGGACTCAGAAGACGGAATGATAGTAAATCATTTAGGGGTTGGCGTTTGGAGGTTTGACAGTAATTGTCTTCCAACACATTTAATTTATACAGATAATCATAGCTTAATGACTAATACAGCATTCGGTGGTCCAGATAGAAAAACACTTTATATTACGGACTCAATGAATGGGCGAATAATGAGAGCCACGTTACCCGTAGCAGGGAAGCTCTTATATGGATTATCCTAATTAGAAACTAAATTATTTATATAAATATTGGTGTAATTATGAATAACGGGCAATTTATCGACGGCCTAAATAATTCTTGCAAAACAATCTTGAAACAGAAATATCCCGTTTTTAGTGAGCAAGAATATCTACGAAGAATCTCTCTCATTGAAGATGTCATCAAACAAAAAAATTTAGATAAGGTTATTGTGTATGAAGCGATGGGTTCTGGTAACGCTGTACAGTACTTCACGGGATGGCATACCACACAAGAAGCTCTGGTCGAAATTAAAGAAAACAAAAACATAAATTTATATGTGGAACATTACAATCACCTACCGATGGCTGAGAAGCTTATAAATAATAAAACAAACCTACTATGGGGAGAGAGACAACTCGCAAATAAAATATTACCTGAAATGCTAGATGATCTTAGTCAGGGAAGTACCATCGGAATAATCGGGAGGTTGCCTTACAGCTACATAACCATGCTCCAAGAAAAGAATATGAAAATTATTGATATCACGAAGGACTATAATTTAATGAGATCAATAAAAAGTGATGAGGAAATATGCTGGATGTCGATTGCGGCTGCACTAACAGATGAGGGTATAAACAATATTGTCTCCAATCTTGAACCTGGGCTTAGTGAACATGAAATGTCTCAAATAACACAGAGCGGCTATCTTAAGCATGGAGGTCATAAAATTATCAATTTCTTTGGAATAACAGATATGGATAATCCAGAAAATTGTGTCCCATATCAATACACATCCAATAAAAAAATTACACAAAATGATGTAATTACAACTGAAATAAGCTCACACTTTTGGAATTATCCGGGACAGGTACTTAGAACGATTGGCTTTAAAAAAATGACGCCGTTATATAAAGATTTACACGCCATTGGTGATGAGGTCTTTAGCAGTATTTTTTCAATCCTAAAAGATGGAACGACAATTGAAGAAATCAACGCCATATCATCCAAAATTGAGGATGGTAGCTTTTCAATTTGGGATGACTTAATTCATGGTTATGGAGGAGGTTATTTAGACCCAGTATTAGGAACAAAAAGTCGGCCAGCAAGTAGCTATGAGGGGTTCAGATTTAAGGAGAACATGACAGTCGTTATTCAACCAAACGTCATAACAAATGACCACAAAGCAGGCATTCAAACAGGAGAACTAGTACACATACAAAAAAATAAATCAGTCAGAATGCACAGTTTTCAGATGGGGTACATTGAACTATAATTTCATCTAATATTATTCAGATATCAAGATTAGAAACTCTCAAAGCATTTTCTTGTATGAACTCGCGTCTTGGTTCGACTTCATCTCCCATTAGCCTTGTAAATAAATTACTTGCCTCATCAGCTTCTTTTACTTTAACTTGAAGTAATGTTCTCATATCAGGGTCCAAGGTTGTTTCCCATAACTGATCGGGATTCATCTCACCAAGACCCTTATATCTCTGAATTGAGGCACCTTTTCTTCCATTAGCTAGCACCATTTCGAACAGCTCAGTGGGAGTGTGAACAATTTTTTCACTGTCTTTGAGCTTTAACTTTCCTGGCTTAAGATAAATTTCCTGAAGCTTTGATGATAATTCATTTAAAGCTATTGCGTCAGATGAGTGCATAAACTGCTTATCTATTGTGTACGTCTCATTTACTCCTCGGTTTTCTCTTTCAAATATCAAATCATTTGTTTCGTTCGCTTTTCCCGTCCAAATATTAGTAGCTTGATTTATACTGTATTTACTATTTAGACGTTTTGCTATGTAACTTGCTGTTTCCTTGGCATACTCCTTATTTTCATACAATTTATGATCCAATGCCCCAGCAATTGTGCATTCTTCAATTATAAACTTTGGATATTTACTATTTATTTGTCCGATTATCACGTTCAATGCACTTGATATTTTGAGTATTTCTTTTAAATCATTTGCGCTATGCTCTACCCCTGAACCACTCTTATAAACCGCATTATCAAGCCCAGTTTCAAGCAGATACTCTTCAAGCTCTTTATCAACTTTTATATATCTCTCGGATCTATTTTTGCTAACCTTGTACAGAGGGGGTTGTGCTATATATAAATAGCCACCATCGATTAGCGGCCGCATCCATCTGTAGAAGAAGGTTAGCAGTAGCGTTCTAATATGTGCACCGTCCACATCCGCATCTGTCATGATTATAATTTTATGATATTTCAGCTTCTCGATATCAAACTCATCTTTTCCGATGCCTGTGCCTAATGCAGTTATGAGGGTTCCGATCTCATTCGATGAAAGCATCCTATCAAATCTGGCTCTTTCGACATTCAATATCTTACCTCGAAGTGGTAGAACAGCTTGGCAGTCTCTATCCCTTCCTTGTTTTGCTGAACCACCCGCTGAGTCCCCCTCAACGATAAATAGCTCAGACTTTCCTGGATCTCTCTCGATGCAATCTGCAAGTTTACCGGGCAAGCTTGATATATCCAAGGCCCCTTTTCTTCTTGTTAGCTCACGTGCTTTCCTCGCCGCTTCCCTAGCAACTGCCGCCTCAAAGATTTTAGAAATTACACTTTTAGCCTCATTCGGGTGTTCTTCAAACCAGCTACCAAGGGCATCATTAACACAACTTTCAACGATTGGACGAATTTCTGATGAAACAAGTTTATCCTTTGTTTGACTGGAAAATTTTGGGTCTGGAAGTTTTACAGATAAAACACAAGTCATTCCTTCTCTTGCATCCTCTCCTGTTATCTGAATTTTATCCTTTTTTTGAATATTTGCCTGCCCAGCATAATTATTTATGGTGCGGGTCAATCCTGCACGAAAACCTGCTAGATGTGTCCCCCCATCTCTTTGGGGAATGTTGTTTGTGAAACACAATATATTTTCGTGGTAACTATCATTCCAGCACATGGAAATCTCAACTGAAAGACCTTCTTTTTCCAGCTTGAGATTTATTGGATTATCAATCAATAATTGTTTGGATTTATCTAAATACTTTACGAACTCTTCCAAGCCGCCGGTATAATTCATGGTAACAGACTTATTATCAATACCTCTATTATCAGATAAGTTTATCTCTACCCCTGAATTCAAAAAAGCTAACTCCCGCAGCCTATGTTCTAGAGTCTGAAAATTAAACTTGATATTTGTAAAAACCTTATCTGAAGGATGAAATGTGATTTCAGTTCCAGTAACCTGCTCATCACAGGGTCCAACTTCCCTCAGCCCGTCTTTTGGGACACCATCCAAAAAAGACATTTCGTGGATGGTCTTATTTCGGTATATTTTTAGATCTAATTGCGAAGATAGGGCATTAACGACTGAGACACCTACACCATGCAATCCTCCTGAAACTTTGTAGGAGTTTTGATCGAACTTTCCGCCTGCATGGAGTTGTGTCATAATAACCTCTGCCGCCGATATCCCCTCTCCTTCGTGTGTATCGGTAGGGATACCTCTGCCATTGTCTTTCACTGTCACCGAACCGTCAGGATTTAAAATGACATCAACTTTATCACAGTAACCTGCCAAGGCTTCATCTATTGAGTTATCAACTACCTCATAAACCATATGATGTAAACCGGATCCATCATCAGTATCACCAATATACATACCGGGTCTTTTTCGAACGGCATCTAAGCCTTTAAGGACTTTTATCGATCCCGCATCATAATCTTTTTGTTGCTCGAGATTTATATCGCTCATGTGTGATTTTGCACGCGTTTTTTAATATTCTTATTAGATAAAAAAAAACACGATTCTGCAAGTTTTTAATCGGTTAGAGGACTCTCTGAGCAAGTTTTCCATTACTAATGTTAAAAATGTCCGTTTTATCACTTATATAATCAAACAAATGCTCTGATGTACCAGTTAACCAGGTCTGCGAACCAATCTCTCCGATCTGTTCGAATAAGTTTGAAACACGCTTATCATCCATATGTGCAGTGATCTCATCAAGTAAAAGTATTGGTGATACGTCATTATTTATTTCTTGATATACTCTTGCTTCAGCCAATATCAAAGATACTAAGAGATTCTTCTGTTCACCCGTTGAGCAGTTCTCCGCGTACATATCATTCTTCTTATAATAAAGTGTGAAATCTGTTCTGTGAGGGCCAACGTTTGTTCTGTATGTTTCTCTGTCTCTTGCACGAGATTGATAAAATAGTTTTTGAAGTTGCTCTTCTATCTCTATAATTGAAGATCTTGTGTTTGTGTCACCAAGCTGCTCACGCATAATAATCTTTGCTGATGGGAATAAATTATTTTTGACCTCGGAGTCCATAATTTTATTCAGTCGATTTGTCGCAATTTGTCGAGATATTATTATATTTGCGGCGATTTTAGATATCTGTTTCTCAATTTTATCAAGCCAAATTTTTTTGTCATCTATGCCCATGAGAACTCTATTTCTTTGCATTATGAGGCGGTCATAATCTTTAATGTTTTGGTCGTGGCTTGGCTCAATCAAATAGACCAGCTTATCAAAAAATTTTCTCCTTTCCGTTCTTTGTCCAATAAAAAGTCTGTCCATTTGGGGCGTCAGCCAAATAATCCCAATGTAATCACTGAATTGCCGCGGGCTTTTTAAAAATTCCCCATCAACACGACACTGCCTCGCCCTTCCCTCCATTATTTGTGAACTGCTGATGCCTGTGCCCAATTTTGTTATTCCATTGGCAGTTTTTATCTCCATAAATATTGACCAACCACCTTTGCCCTTTACATTTGACTGCTCTGATAATTGGGAACTTCTTAATCCTTTTCCCGGAGAAAACATTGAAGCAGCCTCGATGATATTTGTTTTTCCTGACCCATTTCTTCCAACGAGAGCAACAAACTTCTTATCTGTTACTATTGACGTAAAACTGTGATTTCGAAAGTCAGTCAGACTCAACTTGGAAATATCAACATAATTTGTAGCTATTTTTTTTGCTTTATTCATAAAATATTTTATTGTGCAGATTTAGTAACTTACTTACTTGACTTACTGACACCAACTCTTGCAGGTCTTAGTATCCTGTCGCTAATGCGATATCCTGGTTCAACTAGATGAACAATTATTCCAGTTTCTTTTTCAGTATCAGGAACTTCGAACATTGCTTCATGTAAGGCGGGGTCAAATTTCTCACCGGTAGGGTCGAACCTTTCAATTCCATTTCTTTCGAGTATTTGAGTGAGTGACCTCATTGTTAACTGTATCCCCTCGAACAAGGTCTTGGTTGTTTCATTGCTATCGAGGTTGATATCCTTGATACTATCCAAAGCTCTCTCTAAATCATCAGCAACGGTAACAATGTCCCTAGCAAATTTTGTGGTTGAATATTTAATGGCATCTTCTTTCTCTTTGAGACTTCTTTTTCGATAATTTTCCATCTCTGCTGCCATCCTTAAAATGCGATCATTTGCCTCTTCTAGCTCAACAGTTAAATCAGTATCATCTTTAAGCTCATCAATTCGGGAGACACTATCTTCGTTATCTGAACCCGTCACCACTGTTGACTCCTCTTCATGGCTATTATTTTCCTCATGTATTTCTGATTTCTTTTTTTTATCTTTTGTACCTGTCATTATTCACCAATCTTCTATTTTAATTAATTAATAATACCCATTGATAGTATTATATTCAATATCACACATTTAACCTAAAATTTTCTTCATAAGCTCTGCTGTGTAATTTACCATGGGTATTATTTTACCATAGTTCATTCTTGTTGGACCTATCACTCCGAGCACACCAATAACCTGTTTTTTTTCATTTTTATACGGTGTAACTATCATAGAGGAGCCTGATAATGAAAATAATTTATTCTCAGATCCAATAAAAATCCTCACACCCTCAGCTTTTTCTGCCATGCCCAGCAATTCCATAATTTCTTGTTTATTTTCTAAATCTTGAAATAGATGCCTTATCTTTTCAAGATCATCCGTAGCTTCAATATGAGAGATTAACTTCGATGCGCCTTTGACTATTAAGATTTTATCATCTTTGTTGTAATTTGAATTACTCCATGTTGCGAGACCTTGTGTTAATAAATCTGCAGTTTCCTTATCAAGTTCATTTTTCTTATATGTAAGGTCTGATTTTATTCTTTTAATAGCCTCATTCAATGTATACCCCCTCATGTGATGATTTAAGTAATTGCTTGCAGATGCTAGGCTTGATGCTGTAAGACCCTCTGAATTATGTATTATCCTATTTTCAACCTTGCCGTCTTCATCGACAAGAATAACAAGGATTCTTGTTTTATCCAAGGATACAAATTCTATATGCTTAACATATTTTACGTCTTTATTCACCGAAACAACCCCGGTGCAATTTGTTAAACCTGATAACATTTCACTGGCCTTGCTTAGAGCATCCTCTAATGTCATATTATTTGTCATCGCCTGCTCTTTCATCGCTGCTTGATCTGTGTCTGTGAGATTACCAATCTCCAGCATTGCATCGACAAATAATCTAAGGCCACCTTCTGTTGGTATCCTGCCCGAACTTTTATGGGGCGAATATATGAGTCCAAGGGATTCTAGATCATGCATCACATTTCTAATAGAGGCGGCGGACAGGTTTATCCTATTCATTTGTGATATAGTTCTCGATCCAATTGGCGAACCCTTAGCCAAATATTCTTCAACAATGCTCCTGAAAATTTCCCGTGACCTATCGTCGAGTTGGAATAGATTAGAATTTTTGCTAGTCATTTTTCTTGTTATTCGTTTTATGTTTTAATTCTTTATTTTTATACCTTATATTAATAAAAAAAATAACTTAAAATCAAGAGACATAAATGAGAGCAAATAAAAGGGAAAAAACTTCAATTCGCCCCATAAAAATAACACCAAGTATAATAGACAACGCTGATGGATCTTGCATGATTGAAATCGGTAAGACGCGAGTTATCTGTACGGCCTCAATTGATAATAGAGTCCCTTTTTGGTTAAAAAATTCGGGTAAGGGTTGGGTCACAGCCGAATATGGTATGTTACCAAGATCAACAAACCAGAGAATGTCAAGGGAGGCAAAGACTGGGAAACAAACAGGGCGCACACATGAAATCCAACGACTCATTGGTAGAAGTATCAGGGCTTGTATTGATTTAGAAAAAATTCCTGAAAAACAGATTGTTATTGATTGCGACGTAATTGAAGC
>CEUJ01181438.1_pt1 | contig 18917 bp, 25 predicted proteins | sample 361531 | NCBI WGS metagenome assembly CEUJ01 (sample SAMEA2622842, study PRJEB7988) | marine metagenome | biome: marine biome (ENVO:00000447); feature: marine epipelagic mixed layer (ENVO:xxxxxxxxx); material: "saline water (ENVO:00002010), including plankton (ENVO:xxxxxxxx)" | depth 140 m | reverse complement strand
CATCCATTCGCAATATACATGCGGGCTTTCTCGGATGCATCAGGCATTGCGTCTTCTAAATAATCAATAACAAACTCTGGAAGACCTATATCTCTCAGCCCTTCTGTTAAAACTTCTTCACGAAGATACTCAAACCAATTGCCTGTAGAAATGTCCATTTATTTACCTCTTTCACAATAAATAGTATTGTTTATAACTAACCGCTGGCAAAAAGGTCAGTCTTAAAAAGCGCTGCTGTGTCTTGCCAACATTCTACTTCAACAGCTTCTCCATTAGGACAACGCTTGACTGCTTCTGCAAGCGAATGATCATTGCCAGGAAACGGGATTCGGTCTCCAACAAATACGATACGATGGTCTTCTAGTTTATCTGCGAAGTGTGTGATGACTTGACCTTTATCGTGACCTTTGTTAAAAATATCAATACTCACAGCGCCACCAATCACAAAGTCAAGAGTTGGATGCTTCTTAGATAGCTTTGCTACAATCTTTTCTCTCTCTTTGTTTTCTTTATCATACTCTTCGTATTCTTTGCGTTGTTTCATCGTAGCGTTACGACCAACAATAGAAAAGTTTACCATGCCGACACGTTCTTCATAATGGCGACCGGTCTTGGTGTGGTAGCCCGAATTCATAACATAGCGTTCAAGTTCGCTAAAGAACAACTTAGGCTTATCAACAGTAAATTTGTTTTCATATATAAGTGACCAAGAGCTATATCCATCTATGTCTGTTATTTTTTTATAGTGCGCATTTCCCATACAAGAAAACACCCCAAGCATTTGATCAGTGATTTTGCGACCAAGTTGATCTACAATTCTTGGAAACGAACCACCAGACACAATATAGGCTTCTTTCTGCTTCTGCCAATTATAAAAATCTTTGGCAAAGCTCTGCTCTATTTTACTTTTTGCTGGTGTCAGTGTGCCATCTACATCGAACAAATAGATAGTTTTCATCGGTCGTAGTCATCCGCAAGTCTCACAACATCGTTCAAATGCGGTGTGCTAACTTCAACAATCTCGACGGAGCTTTCGTTGGCGCCAAACCTGTGTATTTGTCCTACGTTGACATGAAATGATTGGCCTGGTGTGAATTTCTGGATGTTGTCGTCTTGGTCATAGTTATACAATGTGCCCTTAAGGACATACACTGTCTCTTCTTTGACCTCGTGAAATTGTTTTGATAGGCGATGGCCAGCATTGATATGCAAAATTTTACCTACATAGTCGCCAGTTTCAGCCCAGATAATTTCGTGTCCCCAAGGTTTTTCAACTCTTCTCATATCATCTCCAAAATAATTGTATACCAACGATAGCAAACGATAGTGCTACGCAAAGCATTGTTTTCACTGTAAACATACTTTCATTTAAAAAATACCAAGTTAAAATAGGAAAGGTAAAATATGACATACAAAAGATTAAAAATCTTGGACCCCACACTTCTCCCCACTCTTCATAACAAAGCTTGATTCCATACCAAAAACAGATGCCTGTTGGAATAGAGAACAACGTTGCTGATAGTATCGGCTTGTCCTTCCACCAATCCCACACGAACTGAGAATTAAGCTGGAACCATCCTAATGTTTGCCCCATCACAAACAAAAAGCATGCAAATAAAATATTAAAAGTTGGCAATTATAACCTCGACTGCGTTTTCTTTATTATCTGTTTTTTTACCATATTTGTCAATAAAAATTTTATTACTTGATTTAAAAAACTTGTCAACCCTCTTGTCGAAGTTGTAAATCAGCATTAGTTTTTTATCTGTTTCACCCAATAGCTTCTTTAGTTTTCGGTGATCGATTGTGTAAGTATCATAACTTTGGCTTTTACCATGTTCAAATAAATTATAACTAAAGTTTCCAGCAAACACAAGAACGTAATCACCATGTAATTCACCTTTAATTGGCTCTATGAAATCTTCTGTTTTATCTAAAACAAAATGTATATTGCTCGATGATTTGAAAGTCCTCAAGTTTCCCAAGGCCACCGGGTTAAATGATTGATTCACCAATTTGCCAAAAGACACCGCACCAGTTTCAGACATCTGGTTCAGTGTAAAAAATATAGCGCTACGAACAATAGGATCTTTAAACTCCACCCATCTTCTTTGCATGATCTCATACATTGTGGGGTGAAACTTAAACTGATCTGCTGTTACAATCTTATACATTCTAGCTGGATCTGATTGAAGCGACCACCAGAATTCGTATATTGCATACTTGTTTGTGTGCGCTATGACAAAGCGTTCGTATTCTGCTAAGTTTATCTCTACATCGCCGGCAAACAACAAAAAGGTATCTACAGCCGATCCAGCAGGTATAATTTCAAGCAGTTGTCTTAGGCATTTCTTTGGAGAATTTGGATTTTTGAGAGGCGACTGTATCATATGTATCTTGCATACTATTGGATTTAAATTGTTGTAATTTTGATTCTAATTCATCTAGCTTATCTTCTGCGTGCACTTCGGGTGCCGGATAGAGTTCTGGCTCCAACTCTTGATCTTGGGCCTGCTCATCTTCTTGCTTCTCAGGTGTGGTAACATAATTAATATATCCGTTCATTATATTGGCAACATCGAGCAAGGAGTGATCGATAGAAGCAATTTTAGATCTTATTTCATTGATATTATATATGGATTGCAACGAAATATCAACTTGCTCATCACCTTCGCTTACTGTCATCATCGACAATTGCTTTAATTGCGAATCGATTAGCTTAGACAATCTATCCAATTCAGACGGAAGTTCCTCAATATCAACGGAATATTGAATGTTTACTCTTTGTGACATTTTAACCTCTTAGTAATTGTTTGTTTGAATTTAATGAGTTTTCTACAACCTCTGGTGAGCCCACAACAATTATTTCAGTTCCTGTGTGACCCCTGTTGATCGTTAATTTAGTGAATCTATGTTCTGAACGTAGACCAGTTGGCAATAAACCTTGTTCATTTAGTGAACGCATTCTAGCCTCTTCTCTTATCATAATCACGTGCTCAGGGTTCACGAAAACATCTCTTAAAGTGTAATCTTGTTTTGTAGTAAGTGCACCATTTTGACATACTTCTGTTAGTTTTACCAGCATTCTTGCTCCATCGGATATATACACTTTAACGACACTGATGTTTCTTGGCCCAAGGCAAAAACCCTACAAGTATTAAATGCATCCATTTTTAAAAAGACTCCTGTAATTGGCTTCTTAGTTTTGAAATAGTTTAGATTAGGTGTATTCTCTTCAACGTCCCACAAATCAACATCTTGTGGAATATAAATTAGGTCCCCTTTCTTCATGGTTATCATATTTTACTCCGTTTGAATGATGCCGTAGTTGGTAGTAATTAGTGTGCCAGCGCAACTTGCAGCATTTTGAAGTGCTGTTCTTGTTACTTTTACAGGATCAACTATACCACTGTCGAATAATTTTGTCAACTCTTGAGTTTTAAAATTCCAACCACAGTCATCATCACTAGTTTCTAAAATTTTTGATATAATAATATCAGCAGATATCTGCCCTGAGTTTGTAGCCATTTGTCTTATTGGTTCACGGCATGCCGCTTGTATAACTGAGGCGCCTATAGCTTGATCCGTGCTGTTCGTGGTAACCACAAGAGAACTGCTTGCTCTCAGTAACGAGGCACCACCGCCGGCAACTATACCCTCATCAAGCGCTGATCTAACAGCCTCCAAGGCATCTTCGATACGATGTTTTCTTTCGGTCATTTCAACTTCTGTTGAGCCTCCGACTCGAATAACCGCTACTCCCGAAGAGAGTCTGACGATCCTACCTTGTATTCTTTCACACTCATCCATTGATTCTGTTTCTTGTATTTGTGATTTTAGACTTTCAATTTTTGTTTCGACGCCTTCAAAGTCACATTCTCCGCCAACAATTGTTGTAAAATACTTACTGCATTCGATTGACTTAGCACTACCCAAGTCAGCTAATGTTACTTCGTTTAATTTTGTGCCACTCTCGCGGCTGATAAACGAGGCGCCAGTAGATATTGCAAGATCTTGCAGCAGATCTCTGCGTTCCTCTCCATAAAATGGAGCCTTGATCGCTGCTATCTTCAGCGTGCCACGCATAGCATTCATGATCATCGCTGCCAATGCTTGACCTTCAATATCTTCTGCAACAAAGATAAGTGGACGACTTTCTCTTGCGGCCATCTCCAAGATAGGCATGATGGGCTCAACAGCAGAAATCTTATGGTCTGTTACCAAAATAAGTGGTTCCTCATGTGACATGATTGATCTGCGCTCATCTGTTACAAATGCGCCAGCGGCATACCCTGCCTGAAATCTAAATCCTTCAGTTATATCAACAGATGTTTCAAGCGACCGAGATTCTTCGATTGTGATTGATCCATCTTGGCCAACCTTATCAACAGCCATAGCGATCAGTTTGCCAATCGTGACGTCATTATTAGCGGAAATGGTCGCAATGTGTTCGATATCCTCAATGCTCCGAATTGGGTGAGATAAGTCTTTTAGGTTCTTAACCACCTCATCGACGGCTAACAGAATGCCGCGCTGTAGCTCAGTAGGGGAGACACCTGATGCAATAAACCGCTGTGACTCTCGCAAAATAGCACGCGCTAGCACTGTCGCAGTCGTTGTGCCATCACCAGCATCAGAATTAGTTTGCACTGCTGCTTGTTTGATAACTTGCACGGCTGCGTTTTCAATAGGATCTTCAAGAGCAACAAACTGTGCCACTGTCACGCCATCTTTTGTGACAAATGGGGTCTTACCCTTTTCTTGTAGCAGAACATTTCGACCTCTTGGGCCAAGTGTTGATGCAACATTGTCTGCTAAAATGTTGGCCCCTCTCATAATTTTTTGTTGTAGTGTTTGGTTGTCGTCGTATTCTCGACTCATTGTTACCTCGAAGTTATGTTATATTATAATATCATATGAAAACTTTGTCAAGTTTATTTATCAGTTTTAAGGATTTCTTTTGAACTAATATTATTGGCATTTTGAATTGAAGCATTAGCTAAAGAATCATCAGCTAAGCCTCCAGCAAAGAAAGTGTTGAGACTGTCAGATAATATTTTAAGCGACCTGAATATTTCTGTTACCTCGTCATTCAATATGTCCCTGATGTTGTTCACAACTTTTGCAACTTCTTCGCGGCCAACTCTAATTGAACCTACTGCTATTGTGTTCGTGGGCGCTCCTTGGTTTACTGCTTGTCTTTGATTTAAAGAAAAGTGACCGGTTGTAAGATAGCCCCAGCTATTCAATAGTGCCACGCGCTTTTGACGTGGACCCATTTCTTTATATGCTCTTGCAGACTCTTCAGGGCTCAAGAATTCTCCTTCAGCAACCATGCGCTTAATTTCGCTAGCACGCTCATCAGCTTGGCGTTTCTTTGATTGACCTTTAATGACAGCATTATTGGCAGCAACAACCATGCTTGCTAATTGATACTCTCCTACCTTGGCGCCGGCCTCTGTTCTCATTGGAAGCCAATCAAGGTCATCCAATATTTTTCTCACAAGTTGCTTATTCAGTGCAGAGCGGCCTCTTACTACACCTTTGTTGACTGTTTCGTCGCCTAATTTTGGAGTCCAGTCTAAGAATAGTTCGTCTTTTTTTCCATAGTCTAAGCCTTGCAGAACATCATCGGTTTGCATTTGAGATAACGCTACACCTTTTTGGGTAAGTATTTCATTAAGGTAAGCAATAAATTGTTTTTCAAGCTCTTCATCACTTGGTAAGTTTTGCTCACTTGGTAATCGATCAGCCATGCTTACACCATCGACTCGGCCGGCCCTTAAGGCACTAACAATTTCTTTGGGTAGCATAATGCATTGTTGTGACTTTGGTTTAGAAACAGCAATAATATCTAAAACATTATCCAAACTAAAATCGAACTGGTAGAAATCGATTTGGCCTTCTTGTTCTAAGTCATCGCCGGCTAACGTCTTTGTGCATACCACGTAGCGCATAGCGCCCCCAATAGAGTTGGGATACTTTGGATCAACCAAATCCCTAACAAGGTCTGTATAGCTGCCGCCAACCTCCAGATTACCTTCTTTGTAGAGCTTAAGGCTCACTGGGATTTCTTCGCCACTTGCTCTATCAACATAGTCGGCAATAGTTCCAGTGTTTGCTGGGATTTGGAACCCATTTACCAGTGCGGCAAGAAACGATTCAAAGCTAAAGCCGGCTGATGATGCATTGAAGTTCGTGATAACTTTCGTAAGTGTTTTATAAAACACAAGATATGAGATAGCCTGTGCGATTCTTTTCGTTCTGTCGTTCCCGGCTTGCTGCTCAACCATGCCAACGCCGTTGGAGTAGAACTGGGAGACACTTCTAATCTTGTCTGCAAAATCTGAACCTTGAATATTACTAAGGTAACCCTCTAGAAGCTTCCTTTGCGGGCCTTTTATTTCACCAGCTTCTCCGTCGCCAGGGGTTCGAACATCAGACCAGCCAATCTCAGAAACTTCAATGTTAGGGATCATCTTGAGAATCATTTCGATAGCCTCTTCATCAGATGCTCCATCGATATTTGGTGCCTCTTCCTTTATTTGGTCCACTGCTTCGGTAGAAGAAACAGCTTCTTCAATCATCGACATCAAAGTCCTCAAGTCTATTTTTTGAGCCTCTTTGATAAAATCTTCTTTCAAAACTTGCTCTATTTGTGGAACATCTTGTTCGTGTCTCTCAACTTCTATGAACATATCTTTAATGTAATCAGCCATTTAATTTCCTCTAGATAATAATATCAGCGATCCCTAATTCTACCGCTTCTTCTGCAGATAAATAGACATTTACTTTACGTTCTATCATTTTTTTAAGTTTTGCTCTTGTCAGTTTGGTTTCAGCAATTAGTGCATCGCAATACATGTCCTGTAACTGTTCTATAGCTTCTAATTCGTTCATCATGTTGTGAAGCGAGCCATGGTTGCCACCCATAACAGAGTGAATCATAACGCGACAATTTTTGCCAATCTTGCGCTTGCCCTTGGTGCCAGACGCCAAAAGTAGAACGCCGGCGGACATTACTTTACCGAGCCCGATAGTGTGTATTTCGCTGGTCTCTTTTACTTGTCTAATAACATCATAGAGACCGAACATATCATCAGCATTGCCACCATATGTTGAAATATAAAACTCTATTGGTTTTCTCTTGTCTTCTTTTGTTAATTTGTTCATTTCATCCAGCACTAATAAGCCGTGAATTAGTTCTGCAATTTTTTCTTCATGAACATCAGCAAACAAACCTATAATTCTTAAATCTGGTTCTGGTGGCGGGCCAGCTTCGTCATCCAGGCCCAGGGCTGCGGGATCTATCATAATAATTTTTTTCTCTTTATTTGATTTATCAGTAGATGTTGAACCGCTCGAATCTGTTGTCAGTATCTCTTTTATTTTTTTAATCATTAAAGTGTCCTTTTAATCTTTGAGTTGGCTGTTAGGTGTGGTGGCGTCTAGAAATGCGATAGCGGAATCCCAGTCATCAAACAAGATGGCGGTCTTGAAATGTTCTGGGAATACTTTATTTATATCTCTAATTGCGTTTACTTTCAGATGCTTCATATCATTTTCTAGATATAATTTAAAATTATCTATATCTCTTTCTGATGCATTTGATTTAATCATTCTTTCAATGCAAAACGTTTTAGCATAGCTGTAGTTTTCGATTGTCCTTACCATCATCATCAGCGAAGTTCTTTGAGCAGATCTTAACATGAATAGACTATTGCGTGCAACGCGATATATAAAAAATGTTCTATATGTAAAAAATCCAAATAAAAAAACTAGGGCATATAGTAAAAATTGCATATTAGTTCCAAAAAATAACCACTAGAGTATATAGCTCCAGTGGTTATTATAACTGCTCGTATTTATTTAGTCAAGTTATTTTGTTAATCTTTTGAGGATTCTTTCTGCCAATTGATCAACTAGCTTTTCTTTAGAGTCCTCTTGTTTAAGTCGCATTGCAACTCGACGTGCAACTTCAGATACAATTTCGTCCTCGGAAAGAGTAAAGTCTTCTTCATCTTCCATCATAGGATCTTCATCCTCATCCTCGTCATCTGCTCCGTCGAGGTCAGCTGGGCCCGTATCAAGTGAAACATCACCTCCTTCTGGGGCCTCTGGCTCGGCTTCCGGTGCGGGCATATCTAAGGGATCTGCTCCCATGTCCATGTCGCCCATTGCATCTTCCTCGCCGGCTTCAACATCTACCCGATCTTCAATACCAAGCGCTTGTGCTACAGCCGCCACGACGTCGGCCATAATCTCTTCTCTCTCGGAAACGTCCAAGTCGCTACCTGCGTCGTCGTCTAAATCAACATCTGCATCGTCAGCGGCAAGGTCGACCTCTAACTCGTCGTTGTCTCCTGGCTCATCGTCCATCGAAACGTCCAACTCAGCCTCTGGGGCGGGATCACCCATGTCGTCCACGTCACGGTCGCCTGGCGCCATAGTGCCTCCGTATTCCTGGATTTTATCCTCACCAACGCTACCGATGTTAGCGAGTTTTAAAAATTTACGAACCTCGTGTTCGTTTAAAAGTGTTTTACGAGCCATTTTAAAAAAATCTCCTTTTCTATTTAAAGAAACTCAAAAATAAGTAGTTGTGTGTTACAATAACGGCATTAAAAATAAGAATCAATGTTTCCAATCCGTTTTTTAATTTTCTGCAGGGCTTTAGATTCAATTTGTTTTATTCTTGCAAAAGAAAGGTGTATCCTCTCCGCAACTTGCCTGAGAGTCATTGGCCCATTTTCATAAACAGATACCAAACAACAGTTAAACTCTTTCGGATAATTTATCCAGTGCCTACATTCATCCACCTTACAAGAGGTGCCTGTTTTCATGCATTTTCTTGAGCATGGCAATAGTCCATCAGTATTTTTCATAACTCTGGAAACACCTCTGCAATCATATCGAATATATTTTCGACTTCCGTGTTATTTAAACCCATCTCTTGCATTTTTTTATTTCCATTTTCTCGAAGTTTTTTGCTTTTCTTCTTCTTTTTTATGGATACATCACTTATGTCTTCGATAAATTCATATAATCTTGCGTCATCGTTAATCAAGCCGGTTATAACATATCTAAAAAACTTTGATTGTGTCAGGCCTATCGATTTTAGTTTCATCAGAAAATTGACATGCCGGTGGTCATTTTCAGTGAACACTATTCGTTTGTTTAGTTTTCCGTAATCTATATTATGTTCCATTTCACCACGACCTATGGTTAATATGGGTTTTGCTTTCCGAAAGCCCAGAAGAGGTTTGCAACATCATATCAGCCTTAGCTTGAAGTTCTGTGGCGTTTCTGGCTCCCGAATATGAGTAGCCAGAACGAATACCTCTTTCAAGGTTATCTAAAATATCTGCCATGGCACCGCGATAAGGCACACGTGTAGACACACCCTCAAAAGATGAATACTTGCCTTTCCAGTCAACTTGAGCTTCCTTGCTAGCCATTCCACGGTAAGTTTTCCACTTATTACCGCGTTCGTCAGTTATTACATTTCCAGGCGCTTCGTGTGTTCCTGCAAACAAAGAACCACACATGACAGCATCTGCTCCAGCGGCAATTGCCTTGACTATATCTCCGGAGTTTTTTATGCCTCCGTCAGCAATGATTTTCACATCTCTATCAGTTTGAGCACAATCAATAATTGTCTGTAGTCCTGGGACGCCATGGCCAGTTTGTATACGAGTTGAACAAATCGAGCCGCCACCAATGTTGCAGCGCACGGAATCAGCACCCCAGTCTGCCAAATCATTAACCCCCTGCAAGGTGGCAACGTTCCCAGCCATGATATGATAATCGTCGCCAAGCATAACTCTCAATCTATGTAAGGCAATCTTCATCATATTATGATGACCATGAGCGACATCAACACAAATAAATGTTGCACCAGCATTAAACACAGCGGTTGCTCTTTCTAAATAATCTCCCGTGATTCCAATGGCAGCACCCACATTATCTCTGACTCTATCGACAGAATTGGAAACAATACTTGCTTGTTCATCAATAGTGTTGTATCTGTGGATTATAGCAGCACCACCCGCTTTGTCTAGAGCAACTGCCATTTCTGTGTCTGATATTGTATCCATCGGTGAAGCAAAAATGGGAAACCTTAGCTGTAGCGAATTGCCTAGGTCCGCAGAAATATCTATTTCACTTCTAGAGTTTATATCAGAATACTGTGGAACAAGAAGAACATCATCGTATGATAAGCCCTGTTTATACTTTCTGTTATCGAACATTTTATCTCTCCTTATCGATAAAGTTTTTAATCTGCTTGGTGGTAAACCAAGTCTTCTCATTTGGGTTCTCAGGATCTTTCAAGTTTGATATTTTTGCTCTTTTACCGCGTGAAATCTTAAAAGTAGTAACTGACGGCACCCCATTCAGTTTTAATTTCTCTGAGATTTCTTCGTCGTCGTCCACGTTGAAAGCAAAGAATAATACATCTTCGTATGAATTTGATATATCTACATAATAACTGCTCAGAGCGTGACACAGGTGGCAGCTATTTGAATAAAACTTTACCACACAAAGGGTGTCGTCTTCTACTGTTACTTCTCCCTTGATCATTTTTAAAATTGATTCTTTAGATATTCTACTTACGGACATTTTCTATCTCCTTTCTCCATTCATTGATTACATGATTTGCCATTTTCCAACATTCAGGGCAATAAAGCCTCACAGTCTCTTCATCTCTAACCACCACACTCCATGTTTTAACCATCTTTTTATTTTTTTTGTCAAAAGGCTTTTCACATGTAAGACACTTATCTGGTAAGTTACCAAATTGTGTTACTTTATCCGACAGCTGCTTAGAGCTATCCTTGTTGGTCATTTTTGACAGTGCGCGGCGTTGCTTACGATTCATCTTTTTCGTTTGCTCTTGACTTTAGCGCCTCATTATTCATGGCCTTGCGATACGTGCCTGATCTGGTTGCTAATTGCTCTTCAGTGATAGCTTGTTGTTCTGGCTCTTCTTCGACTAAAACTTCTGTAGCTTCTTCGGGCAAATTTGACTCTGCTTCTGCATCGGTCTGTTTAGCCAAAATTGGTGCATATTGTTGCAAAGTGACCATGGCTCCCTCAAGTTGGGCTAGCGCAATTGCATGTTGGGTAATTTGGTCAACAGTTTCAATTGTTGCTGGTCTATGATATAGATCTTTGATTATTGCAAATCGCTCGGTTGCTTTTGCTTTTAAGCCCGTGATGGCTGATTGTAAAATTTCTTCGGTCATTATATTTTCTCCTATCTATTAATGCCTTCAACTCTCCAAAGTTCTCCGCCTCCGTCAAACACAACTACAGCGGAGGGAAACGGTGCAGAGTTTTCACTGTCTCCAAATTTAAGACGACCCTTCACAAAATGAATTTCGGATGCCTTCATAACGTAATTGTGCCAATACTTGGTATCTGTTCTTGCAGGTATAAGCATAACAACCTTTGTGCCTGAATTCTTAGCTTCATTATATGCTTTTTCAATCCACTTGTCAATACCTCTCCCATATGGAGGGTTTACAAAACACGTAAAGCCTTCCCAACTCTTTTCCAAGCCATTCTCTGCTTCAGTGAAAAAATTTGCACACTTAGTATTGTGCGGACTAGCACAAGGATCCAAATTGAACGGACCAAAGCGCCAGTTTAGTTTATTAAAAAAGTCTTGTGGTGTTGCCCAATTTCCAGTTTTAGAACTGAACATGGTTTTTTGAGTTTCTGTGTTCATATTTTTCTTTTGTTTCCTTATAAGATGTTATTAGTTCGTGTTTTGATATGCTGGGATTTCCAGCAGTATCGTATTTTGGGCTTTCGTTGTCGTCCCATTTTATGTTAGACATTATATATTCTACGTCACGGCAGTTCTGTTTAATATAATAATGGCTTTTCCAGTCTCTGTATATTATGTTGTAATCTTTATAAATCTTCCCTGCGGCACCTCCAACTCGGCGCACACAAAAGTCTGAATTGTCACATTGAAGCTTTTTTTGTTCTTCGTTAACTGGCTTACCAATCGGAACAAAGTCAAAATCCTCGTGTTTAGATAATGTTTTTATTGTGCCTCTTTCAATTTGCTTTTTTTTCCAAACTTGAAACACAGTTGGAACTTCATATGACTGTCCCGATGGTGTGTAAAATGCTTGTAGTGGTAGAAGCTTTTGTTCTACTAAGTGAAAGTGTCTATTCAAGCGATTTATGATAGAAGGCTTCCTAAATGTTCGCGGCAATATAAATGCTATACAGTCAGAAAATTGTGCAGCGTGGTTGAAAAATTTAACCGCAGTGCTAGAGTTTTTACCAAATGGCGGATTGCCAATAGTTAATACATTTTTTGTTTCTGTAGGCTTGAAGTCAAAAAAGTTCTTCTTTGTTATTCCTGATGTTGCTGGCTCTAAGTCAATCCCAACGCTCTTATCGGGCGGTAGTCTTTTCAAAAAATCACCGGCACCCGCAGAAGGCTCAATAATTAAATCATATTGATTATAGTCCACTAATCTCAAAACTTGCTCAACGATGGCTGGTTTTGTGTAAAACTGATCTAGTCTATGCGGCGGCATCAAAGAATTCCTTTCTTTTACTTTTGCTGATACACCCATTAGGATATTTCTCAGATAGCTCGCTACCTTTCTTGAAAACAACATTAATCTTGGGAAAGTCAACAATATCACAAATGATGTAATTCATTTTTTGGGTCTTATAAATAAACCTTTCTTCATCAAATGTTCGACCAGTGCCAATCATGCTAGATGGCAGAAACTTACAACCACCTGCAGTAAAGTTCTTTGCATCATATTGTATGTTTTCATCCAATCTGTTAACATGATCGTGGTCTTCGCAACCCTTGATGTGCCTCAGTTCTGGGAACCAAAACACGAGTTGTCGCTCCAAAAGGTGAGATGCTACACGACCATCTTTATAGATATCAATTAGCATATCTGTTGATAAGTTTCCAAACGAAAAAGTCCCAGACAAGTCAAATGTATAGGTTTGATCAAATGCAATCTTATGCATCGGTGCTCCCCAAGGCTCCATCACCTCTATCGCTAATCGTGATCGGACTTTGATACAGGTTACCTGATTCGCTTTGCATTGTTCTAAAATGAACAACAGGGATCATCACTAACTGCGCAATCTTGTCTCCCTTTCTAATATATTGTGTAGAGGATCCGACGTTGTGTAAATTTACAAACACTTCTCCATCGTATCCAGAATCAACTACACATGCTCCCACAATAAGAGAACGCTTGGCGGCAACGGAACTACGATTCTTAACCTCAAGCATATAACCATGCGGAACACCAAAACGAAGGCCAGTGGGAATCACCTTGCTGTCGCCAGGGCCAATTGCAATGGCTTGGTTGTCTTGATCAGGAGAATAAAACACATCCAGTCCTGCATCAGAGGGATTTGCTCGCTGTGGACTATGTGCGTTAGGTCTAGTTAAGGCATACTCAAGAATCACTGCCACCTCCACTAAACATCTCAAAGTTCTCAACAACCTCATCAATGTTTACATTGTCCTTGAAAAGTCGATATGCCTTCACAGCAGCACGAATCTCATCAGTGTTTAACCAGCCGTTTTCTTTATATTCAGCACGCAAATCGCGCTTCTGTTCCTTGTAAGGCTCCATTGCCTCTTCAATAGCTACCATGGATCGGATATATTCCTTAACATAGCGCTTTCGTTCATCGTTTGTTGTAGCCATTCGGCCCTCCTTTTTAATTCTTTATTAATATATCAGTTGCGAACACGATTGTCAACTAAATTTATTGGTTATTAGATGAAATATTCCCAAAAACTTGCCTCATAAATTTTTCAATTAGTTGATCTCTTTGTTCATCCGTTTCAGTCTCTGAAAAAGAATAGTTGTAAGTTCTTGTGACAGCCGCTATCTCGGCACGGACTTTATCAAGCTCTTTCTTCATCCATCTTATTTGTTGCCTGTAGTTTTTTGGTATGGGAACATCTAGTTGCTCAGCATAGTCGATTAATATAAAATACCTCTTCTGTTCTAAAGCATTTTTTGCTTCTGTAAACATACTGCTCATTTCTTGTTTTTTCTCATCACTATAGTCAGAATTGTTTAGTTTGTCTGGGTGAAGCACCGTGGCTAATTTACGAAAAAGTTTGGAGAATACATCATATAATTCCTTGTCATCTCCAGCATCAAGTGGTGGTTCTTGGATATTGTTTACATCAGCTTGTTCTTTTTTGTTCTCAGGCTTGTTTGCGGAAACCAATGCTGTTGAATCTGAGTGTTCTATTTGTCGCGGCTCTTCTTTATCTTCTTTCTTTTTGGAATATAATTTACTTATCCTATCTTCATGTTGTTTATTTAAAGATTTTCTGTCTATATTCTTTTTCAAACAATAATTTTCATAGTATTCTTGAAACTCAACAGCAGCTTCGTTGGATATAGTTTTTACAATATCCAATTCACTATAAAGATACCTTAGCTGTGTGGTTATCTTTTTCCATTTTAATTTAGTTGTAGCAGACACATATTAAATAGACCTACTTGAAGTTGAAACTGACCTTAGTTTCTATTTTTAGTTCTGGAACATGTGTGTGGTTTGCTAGGTTATGTTTCACGCAATCATCAATTTCTAAAAACCAATCAGCATGACCCTTTTCGTGCACAATGTCTAAAAAATAATCTTTATGGTGGCCACAGTTTTCGGCCATCATGTGATAAATCTTTTTGTTAAGCCTCTCCGTTTCCTCGGCCGAAGCCTTGATTTCCTCTACTTTTCCATACTCCATAGAGCTAACATCATGTATCATCACAGTGGCATCTGGGTCCATATAGCGCTTACCTTCAGCGCCGAAACTAAAAAGTATTGCGCCACAGGACATTGCCTTCCCTTGCACGATTGTGGCTACAGGGATACGACTATGTTTAATGTCTGATATCATAGACATCAAGCTATACACTTGGCCACCATAACTATCAATTATAACTGGTAAAACTGGCTGGCCTGTGTTCTGTGCTTTTGAGACAAGCGATGAAAATTCTTTTGCGGACAGCTCATCAAATTTTCTTACTCGAATTACTACCGGCAAATCATCTATCAGCTTTGCCTCTTTTAAAAGTGGACTAAAGTTTTTTAAAATATTCATTACCATTCCTCCTTTTGGCCAATCCAATCTTTATATTTTTCCTCGCCTCCGCGAGCTTCCCAGTCTGAATCAATAGTTAGCTTTGAACTTATACCTCCACGAGCATTGCACACCATAACAAGTCGTAATCGCTCAGGCTCATAAACTTCCATCATGTCGTCGAATATCACATTAATTAGGCGCTCATACGAGTAAATTTTACTTCTGAATTGGTAAAAATATTCTTTCATAGATTTCAGTTCAATCACTTTTTTATTAGGATAGAACGTAATATACAACAAGGCAAAGTCTGGTTGACCTCGCACGCCTTCAAATGTGATCTCTGGTGCTTTTAGTTTGATCTCATATGCACCCGAAGATGGGTTTGGGATAGATTTTAAAATAGTCTTGTCTGACCATTGCTTCTTTTTCATGCTAATAACCTAAATGTTTTACCGACTGCATAGGTGGAGAACCCCCAATTTTCGTCGTAGTTAAGTCTCGCCATGTAAGGACGGTTAAGATGAACACGATCCTTTTCTGGTTTGATACCCCAGCATCGAATTCTAGTCAGTTCATTATTGGAATCGATAACTTCTACGATCCAATAATCTTTACCTTTCTTCGTTTTTCTTGGGATGATTTTGCGCGGAATAAACCAACACACCTGAAGTTCTTGGTCGAATTCAGAAATCGGTGGGATAAATTTATCCTGCAGCCTTTGGACCGTTTCGGCACTAATGACCAAATTCATGGGGAACACACCGGTTAGTTCAGACTTAAATTGTATAATCTCTTCTTCACTAAAATCGCCTTCTGGGCGATATGTCTCCATGTTGTCCGATAGCTTTTTCAGATTCTTTGGCCTATCCACAATACATGCAGACCAAAAGTGTTTGCGGCCTGTGAATCGGTCGTCCACAATGTTGTCCAGCGCACCGCCGCGACAGAGCGCGTCTAAAGACTTCTTGTTAAGTTTTGAATAGGTAATATTTTCATTGAACAACAAATCCTCAGCATTTGTAATTGGGCGGTTAGCCAAAATCTGTTCAATCGCTGCCATACCCAGACCCTTGATAGAGGTCAGGGGTTGAATCAAAGTCTTGCCATCTTCGCTGATCTCCCAGACTGTGCCAGACTTGTTGACATCCAAGGGTGCGATGTTGAAACCATATTGCTTGGCGATGTTAATGGCCTTCTCCTTGCGTGTCTCAGGCTCCTTGTCCAAGAATGCAGCCATCCACTCTGCCGGGTAGTAGTTCCACAACCAAGCACACTGGTATGAAATGATAGAATATGACACGGCATGTGACTTGTTGAAACCATATCCTGAGAAGTATTCAAACTTATCCCAGAGAGCTTGTGCCTCGTCACGGTCGATGTTCTTCTCAACACAGCCGCTGATAAACTTGTCATGCAACTTGCCCTTAACAGAGCCCTTGCCGGTTCCCTTCTTGGTCAACACCTTACGGAGCATGTTGCCTTCATCAAGAGTTAGACCACCGAGCTTGTGGGCCAGCAATGCAATCTGCTCTTGGAAAATCAGGAAGCCAAATGTCTCTTCAGTAATCTCTCTTGCTTCTTCAGATAGGTAGCTGATTCGCTGTGGGTGCCCCTTGGCTTCAACGTAGTCACCGTCAACACCTGCAGAAAGCGGGCCAGGACGAAAGATTGATGTGATAGCAGACACGTCAATAATATTGTCCGGCTTCGCTCTCACGCAAAACTGTTGTGCGCCGTTTTCTGTAAACTGGAAGATTCCAGCCCACTTGCCAGTGTGGAAAATGTTTTCATAGATATTTGAGTCATTCATATTCAGCACATCTGGGTGCAAGTGTCTTTCATAGTAGTCTCGAATCTGTGTAAATGTAGGCTCTTCGACACCATGGTGGCGCTTCAGGATATGGTAAATCGCACCCTCCATCATCTTGAGCGTAGAGAGCCCAAGCAAATCGAACTTAATGAATCCCATTGGCTCAAGGTGCCGGACGTTCTGGCCTTCTGCCCATGGGGCCTGACGGACACCGCCTGAGTTAATTAGGGGCATGTTCTTGTCGAGGTCTTCCGCAATAACCACACCACCTGCGTGCCGAGAACAAGAGCGAACTTGACCAACAAGTCCCTCAACGTGTGTCTTGACTGCCGGATACTTATTTAGATAAGCTTGCAGGGACGGTGAAAACTCCATAACCTCTTCCCATGTTGGCGCATATACACCTGCCTTGATGCCGTGCTTACGCTTAGCTTCTGGTGTGGCCTCTCGGATCATGATGGAGGTTACTGTGTTGACTTCTGTAAATGGAATATTGTAAAGCTTTGAGATATCTTTAATCAAAGACTTGAGTTGCAGTGTATTCCAGTTAGAAATGGGCGCAACACAATCCTCGCCCCACATCTCAACTAGCTTCTCCTTAAGGGCCATTGAATCAGATACATCATAGTCGATATCTGGATAGTCTGTTGCGTCAGACCGCAAGAAGCGAGAGAACAGAAGGTCATATTTAATTGGATCAACCTGTGTGATGTTTAGTGCGTAAGCCACGAGAGAACCGGCGGCTGAGCCGCGGCCAGGGCCTGTAAGCATCATCCCAGTTGCTACATCGACAATTGACTTCATAGTGAGAAAATATTTTGAGAACCCACGATCATCAATAACGTTAAGTTCTTGACGCAATCGATCGGTATATTCCTTGTTTTTATGCAGTCCTTTTTCTTTTAGGCCCTCAAGTGCATAATTAACAAGCGCTTGAGTTGCTGTGAATCCGGCTGGCACCACGAACTCAGGAAGACGAACTGTATTATCGGGAAGAAATGATTCAATGCGTTCAAAGGCAATCCTGTAAGATTCCTCGATGCTATGCAGCACCACGTCATCATCATAATCAAAACCCGTTGATTCTGAATACTGCTTATAACTTTTCCAAATCTGGTCGCCGTTCTTAGGGAACAATTCATAACCAATCTCTTCAACCCCGTCTGGAAGTTGGGATTCTTCTTCAGCCCATGATGGTCGACCCTTACCAAGCCAACCAAGACGCTTGTAAAGCTCTCTGTCCTTCCAAGCGTCAGGGTTGGGGTAATGGCTGTCGGCTGTTGTCAGCAGTCCAACGCCAAACTCTTGAGCAACTTGAATCACATATTGATTCAGTTCGTGCTGCTCTTTAATGTTATTCCATTGTATCTCGGCATACCAGCGATCACCGAAAATGTCAACCATGCGCTTAGTAGTGTCACGCATGGCGTCAATAACGGCTTCGGGGCCCTCTTCTCTATTTTCCCAATAGTTACCAGCATAAACCCCGCCAAGACAAGCAGAAGAAGCAATAATGCCCTCGTTATATTTCTTAAGAAGTGCATAATCAATCCGTGGATACCGATAAAAATTCTCAGCCTTATAAGACTCTGATACCAATTTAAATAAGTTATTCAAACCAGTTTGGTTCTGGGCCAAAAGAACAAGGTGGCGGCGCCGGCGGAGAACATCTTGTGTCTTCTTAGATGCACCTTCGTCCTCCACTGTAGCACCAGAGGCAGCATCCTTCTTTACGGCACGGGCGCGCTTCTTGTCCTCCATGGCCTTTGTATATTCTTCTCTCCACTCCTCAATAGAGGGAATAAAATATGCCTCACACCCGAAGATAGGTTTGAAATCTTTACCCTCTTCTTTCATTTTCTTGGCATGCAATACCTGATAAGCCAGGCCATTCATATTACCGTGGTCTGTTAGTGCTAGAGCGTCACACCCATTTTCATATGCAAAGTCCATATGATCCTGTGGATATCCGATAGCGTCAAAGATAGAGCCCGCCACAGA
>CEUJ01135199.1_pt1 | contig 18974 bp, 26 predicted proteins | sample 361531 | NCBI WGS metagenome assembly CEUJ01 (sample SAMEA2622842, study PRJEB7988) | marine metagenome | biome: marine biome (ENVO:00000447); feature: marine epipelagic mixed layer (ENVO:xxxxxxxxx); material: "saline water (ENVO:00002010), including plankton (ENVO:xxxxxxxx)" | depth 140 m | reverse complement strand
GAAACATTTTCTAGAACTACTAGATTTATTTTGACTTGTAATTATGTAGAACGAATTATAGACCCATTACAGTCTAGATGCCAGGTATTAAAAGTAGTTCCTCCAACTAAAAAAATTACTGCACTTCATTTATTAAAAATATTAGATCAAGAAAATATTAGACATACAGATGAAGATATAATTAGCATAGTAAACCAATTTTATCCAGATTTAAGAAAGTGTATTAATGCTATTCAAGCTAATACTGTTGATTCACAACTTAAATTAGATAAATCTGTTTTATTTTCATCTAATTATGTTAATAAAGTAATAAGTGAATTAGGTAAAGACAAACCTAATTTTAAAAAAATAAGGCAAATAATTGCTGATGCTAATACAGATGATTACGAGGAATTATTCCGAGAATTATTTGATAGTGCTAGTGAATATTTACCAGGTAAAGAAGGTACAGTAGCTGTATTAGTTAATGACCATCAATACAAGTCTAATTTCCGAATTGATAAGGAAATTAATATAATGAGTTTAATCAATAATTTAATTTTACAAAAATGAATGGACAAGCAGGAGGCGGTACACCTCAACAAAGACCACAAATGCAAGTAGATTTAACTACTACAACTGGAGTTAAAAATTCTAAAGGCACTAATATATTTAAATCAGCAGTTATATTAAGAAAAATTTCTAAATATGTAGCTGGAACTGATTCAGATGCTATTATGCCTATCCCAGTATTTATTGATCCTTACAATGATAAAATTGTAGCAGACGGATTACCACTGGAATTAAGAGAAGAATTAGCTGACGAAAGTTTTTTGACTGGAAAGGATGATTAAAAATATTTGGGATTGGCTAAAACAAATAAATTATATTAAAGCTGATCCCTCCTCTTTTTCTGATAAAGATTGGGATATTTGGAATAGCTATATGGTGCATAGATTTATTTCTATGAATCAAGATTACTTAGATATAGTTAATGAAGTACAAAGCATTAATCCCCAAAATAAAAAAGAGATTTATACCATTTATAGAGAGTATATTCCTAAAAATAATAAATGGAATAAGTATATTAAATCCAATGTCAAACAACATAAAAGTGAACTATTAACTTATTTAGCTAAATATTGGGAATGTTCACAGAACGAAGTAAAGGAATATTTAGATTTTTTGGAAGATGATGAAATACTTCGTATATTGGAACGTATGGGAATACAACAAAAAGAATTAAATAAATTATTATGAATATAGAAGTATACAACTTTTTAAAAGCGGAAGCAGAAGCAGATAAAGCTAAAGCTTTAGCTAGTATTAAATTACTAACAGGACACCCAGCAGGTATAGGTGATCACTCAACTAAAGATTACTGGGATAACTGTACTGAATCTCTTAAATTACTTGCCTCAGCGGAGGAAAGATTAGAGACATTAGATAAATATTTTAATACTGCACCCAAAAAAGATCAAATAAATGGATAGCAAAAAGGCATATGAAATGAGAAAAGAGGAATTACAGTGGGGTGATACTCTTCCCAAAAAAGAAAAAACTATAGATGGCTTAGGAGTTATAGAAGTATTTGAAACTGAATACCCCGAATTAGCTAGTGAATTTAAAAATATCCAGGAGGAAATGTATGAAATGTTTGCTCGTAAGCATATGGATTATGGTTTAAATAATATAGCTTTAGGTGGTGATCTTACTAATGAATCAGATAAGAAATTCTCACTCACTGGCCTATGTATCCGTTTAACTGATAAAATATCTAGATTAAAAAATCTTCTTTCTAATGGTAAAAATTATGTTAAGGGAGAGGGCATGGAAGACACGTTTATTGATATAGCTAATTATGGTATAATTGGCTTATTAGTAGGTCGTGATAAGTGGAAGAAATAATATGGCCAAAAAAATTCCTAAAATAGTTAAGGAGATTCAAAACAATCCTCCAGAGAAGGTAAACTTTGCTTTTCAAAAGAATATATCTTATTCTCAATATTCAATGTATAAGCAATGTCCTCATAAATGGAAATTACACTATAAGGATAAAATAAATCAAAGAGATACTTCAATTTATTTAGTATTTGGTATTGCTATTCATGAAGTAATACAAGAATATTTAGACGTCTTTTACAATGTTAGTAAAGTTAAAGCTAATGAAATTGATTTAGAGGCATCATTCCAGGAAAAATTTATTGAATCGTATCAAAAACAATATAAAGACAATAATAATGAACATTTTTCTGATGCGGTTGAGATGAGAGAATTTTTTGAGGATGGTGTTGCTATATTAGAGTTTTTTAAGAAAAAAATAGGTGGTTATTTTTCTAAACGAGGAAATCATTTAGTAGGTATTGAGTTACCTATTGTTTATGCTCCTAATAAAATGAAAAATAATTTACTTTATACTGGTTTTTTAGACGTAGTTATATATAATGAGAATTTAGATGAATTTGAAATTATAGATATTAAAACCAGTACTAGGGGTTGGACATCAAGAATGAAAAAAGATGAAGATAAACAATTCCAACTTATTTTATATAAACAATATTTTTCTGATTTGTATAATATACCTTTAGAAAAAATCAATATAAAATATTTTATTGTAAAAAGGAAACTATGGGAAAAAAGTGACTACCCACAGACTAGAATACAAGAATTTAAACCGGCTAGTGGTAAAATAAAATTAAATAAAGCTAAAAAGGCTATATTATCTTTTATTAATGAAGCGTTTAATTCTGATGGTAAAATTAGGGAACAAAAGTATCCTTGTAAATGTGGTCAATGTCAAACTGTTTTTGTCTAGTTATTAACTTTCATATATTTACATATATGTATAAACAAATATAATGTTATTAAATAATCAAGATTATGAGTAATAAAAAACCAATGACACTAACAAGTGTTAAAGTTCAAACCGACTTGTTTAATGATTTTAAAGTAGAATGTGTTAGAAGAAAATTTTCATTCCAAAAACTTGCAGATCGAAGTATCTTTTTGTATCTTACAGATGAAGATTTTAGAAAAAAAGTTACTAACCAAACTACTTTAGACCTTTAAATAATAAATTAATGAATAAAAGTTATAAACATCTTCCAAAAGATAAAAGGAAGAAAATATTATTAATCACAGATGATATAAGAGTAAATTCCGGTGTAGCTACTGTAGGTAGAGAAATTGTAGTTGAGTCTTGCCATCATTTTAATTGGGTTCAAATTGCAGGTGCAATAAAACACCCTGATCAAAAGAAGAAAATGGATATAAGTGCAGATTGTAACAAATTTGCAGGTATAGATGATGCTTCTGTTTTTCTATATGGTGTTGATGGGTATGGAGATCAAAATATATTAAGACAAGTTATTCAAATAGAAAAACCAGATGCTATTCTATTAATCACTGATCCAAGATATTTTACTTTTATATTTAATATGGAGCATGAAATTAGAAAATCTATTCCTATTGCTTATCTTAATATTTGGGATGATTATCCTGCTCCAATGTATAACCAGGCATTTTATGAGTCATGTGATTTGTTAATGGGTATATCAAAACAAACAGTTAATATTAATAGATTAGTTTTAGGTGATAGAATAGGTAATAGGATTTTAAAATATGTACCTCATGGTTTAAACCATGATCACTATAAACCTATAGATGATAATGATCCTAAGTTTATTGAGTTTAAAAAACGAGTATTAGGTGACCAAGCTGAATCTACTAAATTTGTAGCTTTCTTTAATTCTAGAAATATTAGAAGAAAACAAATCCCAGACACTATGTTAGCGTTTAGGGTATTTTTGGATTCATTACCTAGAGAGGAAGCTGAGCACTGTAAATTAATATTACATACAGAAATAACTTCAAATCATGGTACTGATTTAACTAAAGTAAATGAATACTTATTTGGAGAAAATTATCCTAATCATGTTATATTTTCTACTGCAAAGTTAGGTAGAGATGAATTAAATATGCTTTATAATTTAGCTGATGTTCAGATGTTATTAACCTCAAATGAAGGTTGGGGATTAACAATTACAGAAGCTATTTTAGCAGGTACTCCTATTATTGCTAATACAACAGGAGGAATGCAAGATCAAATGAGATTTGTAGATGATAAAGGTAATTGGTTTACTCCATCACCTGATGTTCCTTCTAATCATAGAGGCACCTATAAAGAACATGGTGAATGGGCATTTCCAGTTTACCCTACTAGTAGATCAGTTCAGGGTTCACCTCCAACACCTTATATTTTTGATGATAGATGTGATTGGGAAGATGCTACTGAAAGACTTAAAGAATGTTATAAATTAGGTAGAAAGGAACTTAAACGAAGAGGTAAAGTAGGTAGAGAATGGGCTATAGGTGATGAAGCTGGATTTACATCTAAACATCAAGGCCATAGAGTAATGGAAGCATTTACTGAATTATTTGATAAATGGGAACCTAGAGAAAAAATCGAAATAATAAACACTAATGATTATAAAGGTCATTTTTTAAACCATAAATTAATTTATTAATGAATAAACCAAGTTTTTATATAAGTTGTCCTTTTGATACCTATAGTGGTTATGGGGCAAGATCAAGAGATATTGTTAAGGCAATTATTGATTTAGATAAATATGATGTTAAATTATTATCCCAAAGGTGGGGAGATACTACTTGGGGGTTTTGTAAAGACCATAAAGAATGGACTTTTTTATATGATCATTCAGTTCCTAATACTGGGGATAAACAACCAGATATTTGGATGCAAATTACTATTCCTAATGAGTTTCAACCAGTTGGTAAATTTAACATAGGATGTACTGCCGGAATTGAAAGTACTGGTTGTCAAGGTGAATGGGTTATAGGTTTAAATAGAATGAATATGAATTTTGTTTCATCTAAACATAGTAGAAATGTATTTCAATCCTTGGAATTTGAAGAATATGATAATAATACTAAAAAACCTAATGGTAAAAAAATTAAATCTGAAAAACCCATACATGTTATATTTGAGGGTGCTGATTTAGATATTTACAAATATTTACCATCTAATGAAGTTAAATTAGATTTAAGTGATATTAAGGAATCGTTTTGTTTTCTATTTGTTGGTATGTGGATGGAAGGAGATTTAGGACATGATAGAAAAAATGTCTCATTGATGATTAAAACATTTTTTGAAACATTTAAAGGCCAAAAAGTTAAACCTGCTTTAATTTTAAAAACATCAACTGGTGTAGAAAATTATATGAGCAGAAATGAATGTTTAAATAGAATTAAAAATATTAGAGAACAAATAGGTGGCGATCTACCTAATGTTTATCTACTTCAGGGTGATTTCACTAATAGTGATATGAATGAGTTATATAATCATCCCAAAGTAAAAGCAATGGTTAGTTTTACTAAAGGTGAAGGATTTGGTAGACCATTAATGGAATTTTGTTTATCTAAAAAACCTATTATTGCTTCTGGGTGGTCAGGACAAATGGATTTCTTAAATCCTCAATTTTGTCAATTAGTTCCAGGTAAACTAGAAAACATTCATAAATCAGCTGCTAATAAATGGTTATTAGAAGAATATCAATGGTTTGGAATTGAAACAAGGCATGCTAAAAGGATACTAAAAGATGTTTATAGAAAATATAAAAAATATGTTGTACCAGCTAAAAAGCAAGGGCATTATATTAGAACTAATTTTAGTAGACAAGCAATGGGGGAATTAGTAGGTAAAATTTTAGATGCTAATTTACCTAAATTTGCTCAACAAGTAGAGTTAAGTTTGCCTACATTGAATAAAGATGTTGAATTACCTAAATTAAGTTAATATGCAATATGATACAATTATAGATTGCCCTAAATCTGGAGGTGATCTATGTTATAAAGTAGAAATAAGTAAAGATATAACTAATTTTCTTAGTTTATCTTGTGGATACTGGACTAACACATTAATGAAAGAAGATTCTGAATTTTATAAAGAACAATTAATTACACTCCCTGAATTATATAAGGATTTAGCTTGGACTGATCCTGATACTAATTTAATTTGGATACCAAATACAATTAACATACCAGATAAAGGTATGGTTTTTGCTAATGGATCTAGTATTGATGAATGGAGTTGGGCAGCTGTAAAGGCTGTTGAATTAGAGGAAGGTGATGAAGCAAAAGTAGAAGGTCAAACACATAAAATGGATATGTCTACTTTAAAATCGTTTGTTGAACGTGATTATATGGATGCTCTTTCATATATTGGAGTATTACCTGAATAATATGACTATAAGTTATGCAATAACAGTTTGTAATGAGTTTAAGGAATTAAAAAGATTAGTTCCTTTACTTAATGAATTCATTAGGGATGAGGATGAAATGGTTATATTATTTGATAAAGGTAAAGGCACAGATCAGGTTTGGGAATATTTACAATTTTGTTTACAAGAATATAAAAATGTAAAAGTTAAATCTGAAACATTTAAGGGCCACTTTGCTGAATGGAAAAATAAACTTAATAGTTTTTGTACTAAAGATTTTATATTTCAAATAGATGCAGATGAAGTACCTCATAGACTATTATTAGAATCCCTACCTATTGTTTTAGAAAAAAATCCCAATAATGAAGTTTACTTAGTTCCTAGAGTTAATACTGTAAAAGGATTACTACCAGAACATATTGAAAAATGGAGATGGAATGTTAATAATAATGGATGGGTAAATTGGCCTGATTATCAACTTAGAGTTTATAAAAATACTAAAAGTATTTATTGGGCAAATAAGGTACATGAAACTTTATTTGGTTATAATACTTATTCTCCATTCCCTAAGGCAGAACAGTGGTGTTTGTATCACCCTAAAACAATTGAAAAACAAGAAAAACAAAATAATTATTATGATACCCTTATTTAAAGTTTTTATGGCACCAACTGCTAAAGAAAAAGTTGGGGAAGTACTTGATAGTGGATTTATAGGTCAGGGACCTAAGGTAGATGAATTTGAACAAAATCTTCAAACATGGTTTGATAATAAAAATATTCAAACACTTAATGCTGGTACTTCAGCTTTACATATGGCTTTACATTTATTAAAAAAACCTAAACCACATTGGGATGAAGATGTTTTTCAAGGTGTAGCTTATGTATCTCATAATTGGCCTGGTTTACAACCTGGTGATGAAGTATTATGTACTGCTATGACTTGTACTGCTTCTAATTGGCCAGTTTTAGCTAATGGTTTAAAAATAAAATGGGTAGATATTGATCCAAAAACATTAAATATGGATTTGGATGATTTAAAAAGTAAAATAACTGAAAAAACTAAAGTTATTATGGGTGTTCATTGGGGTGGATATCCAATTGATTTAGATAAATTAAGAGATATTAGAACTAGTTTTAGAGGCAAGTTTGGTTGGGCACCTGCTGTTATTGAAGATGGAGCTCATTCATTTGGTTCTAAATATAAAGGGAAATTAATAGGTAACCATGGTAATTTAACTATGTTTTCCCTTCAAGCCATCAAACATGTTACTTCGATTGATGGAGGAATTTTAATATCCCCACATGATGAATTGCATAGTAGAGGTAAGCTGATTAGATGGTACGGAATAGATAGGGATGGAGACAGAAAAGATTTTAGATGTGAAGCTGATATACCAGAGTGGGGATATAAATTCCATATGAATGATGTTTGTGCTGTAGTAGGTAATGAGAATCTAAAACATGCTAATGATTTAGTTGCTAAACACAGAGCTAATGCTGCTTATTATGATGAACACCTTCAAAATATAGATGGAGTTACATTATTAGAGAGAGAAGAAGGGTTTGATTCCGCGTTTTGGATTTATTCTTTATTAGTAGATAATAGAGATGGCTTTTATAAACATATGGATGAATGTGGTATTTCAGTTTCTCAAGTACATGAACGTAATGATAAACATACCTGTGTACAAGAATTTAAAACTGATTTACCTAATTTAGATAAAACCATTGGTAAAATTGTTAATATCCCAGTAGGTTGGTGGGTAACTAAAGAACAAAGGGAACACATAGTTAATAGTATTAGAAAAGGCTGGTAGTGGAGAAATTTGATTATTTAGCTAATTTTTGGTTTGGCCCCAGATCTTCTGTTAAGGAATTCAAATATGAACCAGGAAAGGGAGCTATACAAGCAGCCCATAATTTTGGTTCTTGGTATTATAAATTACACCATTATTATTTAGTTCATGCTCATTGTAAATTTTTATCCCAACACAAAATAGATAACTTAAATAAAATTCTATTTGTGATCAATATTCATAATGTTGATGAATTAAAAAGTAATTTAGATGATGTAAAAGAAATAATTGATTGGTATAATTTAGATATTGAAGTTATAGTTCATGATAATACTAATCATTCTTATGGTGCGTGGAACTGTGGTTTAAAACATTTATTAAAACATAAGACTATTTCAAAATATTGTTTTTTATGTGAAGATGATTATGTGCCTACAGATGAAAATTTTTATAAACCATTTTATGATAAGTTTAGTGCTTATTCTAAAGTAAGAAATACTGAAAATAAAGAAGTTGGTTATGTAGCTCAATTAGCTTCACTTATGGAATTAAGTGTTATTGCTCTTAAAGGTGAAAAACCTAAAAAAGTTGTTTATAGACATGCAGCTGTAAGTAATGGGTTTATTAATTTAGGAGCTGCTAAAAAATTAAATGAAGATGGAGATGTATTTACATTTTTTCAATCAATTAAAATTAATCAAATAAACACTTATCAATTAGGTGAAAGAGCTAGGGAACAAGTAATATTTACCGAAAAATTAACTAGTTCAGGTTATGAACTTAAAGATATTTCAGATGTTTGTTATATACCATTTGATGATAATAATACTAATAAGATAAAAGATTTTGGAATTAAGGATGGATATTGTCCTATAAAACCTTATAAATATCCTGATATCCTTCCATTAGATAAAATGGAAAAAAAGGATTTAAAATGGTTCTTAGGTATTAGAAATGATGATTCAACTAGACATTTTTTAGAAAATAATAATAAATTTACTTTAGATGAAGCTGAAAAATGGTTTGATAATTTAGATAAGGATAATTTATATCCCTATTTACTAATAAGAAATATAAGAAAATATTTTGATTCTAGTACTTCTAAATATGGTGGGATTAAAGACCATACTAAATTAAAAGGGATGTGGAAAGAAGAAAAATATGGTAAATTTGGCTATGTCAGACAAAATATGACTGAAGTTAATGGGGAAGAAATGGTAGAAATTGGAGTAGATATTGATCCTAAACACAGAAGAAAGGGTTTAGCTAGAGCTGCCTATGTTACTTTACTTAGGGATTTAGATAAAGCTAGTTTATGGGTTTTTGAAGATAATTTTGCTCGTAATTTATATTTTGAATTAGGTTTTAGAGATACAGGAGAAACACAAATAAATAGGGGTAGAAAAGAATATAGAATGGTATGGAAAAGAAGGGATTAAAATTTTTAATTTTATTATTTTATTATAATAGACCAAAAATGGTACTTAATGCTTTAACTAGTATTAATAAATTAAGCTATAAAAACATTGAAATAGCTTTTATTGATGATGGTAGTGATCATCCTGGTGAACCAGTTGCTAGAGAACACCTTAAACCTAGTATACTAAAAAAAGTTAAATTCTATAATACTAATGATACAATAAAACAAAAAATAGATAGAGGTGGAAGTGAATTTGGTAAATTAGCTAATGAAGCAGTTAAAAATTCAGATGCTGATATTGTTTTAATGTTATGTGATGATGATGCTTTATTTTCTGATTATTTAGATTATCTTAATAGATTTTATAAATTTAACCCTAGAATTAATTATGCTTATTGTAAATTAAAATATTATGATCCTACTAAGGTTGCTTACAATAAGGCCAAGGAAAATGAGGATGATGTAACTAATAAGTTAATTAATCCTGTTACTAATTTAGATTCATCCCAGGTAAGTTGGAGAATTAAGTGTATGAGAGAAAAAGATTTTTGGTTTCCTTATCCTAGGACAAGAAATTTAGATGCAGTTATGTTTGTTCATTTATGGCATCATTATAAACATTGTGCTCCACTAAAAGAATTTGGTCAATATAAGGGATTATTTGACGATCAATTAGGTAATAGAAAACATGGATACCACCAACTCGATCATTGGAAAAACGGAAGTGAATATGCTGGTGTAAAAATAACTCCTTTAGATAATAATCCAAAAGATGAGTATAAAGTAAAAGTAAAATGAGATCATCTTTAACATTACCACCTGATTGGGATAATTCACCTACAACCAGATTAATTAAAGAACAAGCCCGATCTAATATTAATGATAATATTTTACATTTCCATATTCCTAAATGTGCTGGTGTTTGGATAAAATCTGTAATTTATGACTGTAATGGAATGTTCCATAAATTTAATTTTGGACATACTTTAGCTACTGTAATGAAAGAAAAAGTAAAGAACCAAAATTATAATTGGGATGATTTTCATAAATTTGCAGTGGTTAGAGACCCATGGTCAAAACTTTGGTCATCTTATTCATATACTAAATGGGGTAGTGAAAGAAGAACTCAAAATCCTTTAACCGTTGAAAATGATCATATTTACTATCCTAAGAAAAAATACTTAGATGAAACTGTATCATCCTCTCATAGTGCGGTTATGACTGGGTGGATTGAAAATAATGAATTAGCTGATACATTTAAAGATTATATTAACTTTCTATATGATAAGTATAAAGAAAAAGATAGTTTTTTAAATAACCCATTTGTACCTTATTATGATACTAAACTAAAAGAAGTAATAATAAATTTACCTAAAAACTCATACATTATTCCTCAGTGGGTTTTATTATTTGATTTAGATGGAAAAACTCCTTTATATGATAAAGTATTTAAAATGGATGAATTAAATAAATTATTTGAATGGGCTTCTAAAATTAATAATGACCAAACGATTATCCTTAGATCATTATATACACCAAAACAAAATGTTTCAGTTAAAGGAATACATCATTATAACGTTTATGATGATGAAATGATTAATAAAGTAGGAGAAATATATAAAAAAGATATTGACTTATTTAATTTTGAATATTAATGTTACAATTTAAATTATATAAAGATCAAATCCAAAATTTGGGTGAAGTTGAAAGATTAGGTATTGCAGTAAAAGACCTTTTACCTGAATATTCATTACCTAAAGATTATGATGGTTGGTTCCCATTTACTCGCTTATGTTTTTCTTTAGGTGATTGGGCAGTAGTAAGTGGTTTGCCTGAAGCATTAAAGAAAAAATATCCTAAAATTAAAATTGCTTTACCCTCAAGATATTATTTAAAAAGTGTTTTTGGAGATATGATTCAACAGTGGGCATATGGAGATAATAATCCTTTTGCTTATATAGATCATATATTTAAAAATAATCCTTATATAGATTACAGATTTGACCCAGGTGATTTTGATATAATTTATACTGATCATGATAGAGCTTATACAGAAGATATTAATATTCCTTTAGCAGAACAGATATTACTACGTTTTGGATTGACTCAAGATGATTTAAATAACATAGATTCCAGACCTAGTTTATATTTTGAAGATTCAGAAGATTCATTTGAATTTAGTCCTAAATTTTACCATTTAGGTAGAAATCAATCTTGGCATTTAGGTGAATCTAAAGGTACTAAAGTAACTTCCTTTAGGTTTGATGGTTATGATGATTATGGTTGTTTACTATTTGCCTCCAGAATTAAGAATTTAAAAGGAAGATGGGACGATAAAAGTTTATTACAGGAAGCTAGGAAATATAAAGATACTCCCGTATATTATTATAGCGAGTTTGATTTAAATGGGACTGAATGGGATGAGTTATTCCCTTATAGATTAGATTTATCACAATATAATTTAAGAGAACAGTTATATATTAAATCTAAGGCTAAATTTAATATTGGTTATCAAGCAGGAATAAACGATGCTGTTAGTAGATATACTGATAATATTATTTTAACTCCCTATGATGATATTAAAGAAAATATAATAAGAAAAGTTAACTATATCCATTTTGATGGAACTAAAAAATTAATATAATGCCATATTTACTTGAAGATTTACAAAAAATATATGCCTATAACATGGATGTTATTGAACAAATAGAATCTGAGTTTGGAGATGATTATTATGATTATGAAGAGGAATTTAATGAGTATTGGAATGATATATTAATGCCTCAAATAATTAAAGAGTCATCTAAAGGTGATGGTAAATGGGCTGGTGCAGGACCTGTAGATTATAATGAAGCTAAAGTAATTTACCTTTTTATTAGAACTAAAAAACCAAGAAATGTTTTAGAAATTGGATTTGCTAGTGGAGTTAGTTCTTCACTTATTGCTAAAGCGCTAGAAATGAATGGTGAAGGTAATTTATATACTGGTGATTTAAATAGTGACCCATCTCATAAATGGATTATTTCAGAATTTAAAAAATATATTAAGAATGGAATAATTAAAGCTACTTATCCTATAGATGGAGTTCAATTTGTAGATCAAATGGATAAAAAAATTCCTATTGATATTACATTTTCAGATGCTAGTCATGAAAAAGATTTTTGTCATCATTTAGCTATTGAATTAAAAGAAAAATACCCTGATGCTCTTCATTTATATCATGAATATTCATTTTCTCCACTTTCTAGTCAAAAATTTAAATCATTTATTAGCGCTAAAAGTAATTTAAGGCACCAAAGATTTTATGAGCGTGAAGCATTTGAAGAAATGTTTGACAGTGATTTATATCAACATTATGGTTTTTATGGTAGTTGTGGTTTAGGTGTTGTTAAAAAAAGGAAAAAAAGTATTGCTATGAAAGTATATTATAGATTATCTAATTTAGAAGCGGGTATTTCTAAGAAAAAAATACCTAATGCTACTAAAAAACATTGTTTAGAAAATTGTATTCAAGAATTTGGTTTAGAAAATATTACTATATTAGGGGATAGATTAAATAAAGAAACTAAAGATTATGTTAAATCACTAAATTTAAGATTAATTGAAGTAGATAATGGTACAGGTTCTGGTACATTTAGAGATGCTTTAGATTTAGCTATTAAAGAAAATCAGGATGAAGATATGGTTTATTTATTAGAGGATGATTTCTTACATAAACCTAATTCTAAAAAATTACTAAAAGAGGGTCTTAACCGATTTAAAATGTATATAACTCTTTATGATCATCCAGATAAATATATAAATCGTGAAAATGGAGGTAACCCTCAAATACAACAAAGATCTGAAGTTACTAGGTTAGCCAAAACAGATTCCGTACATTGGAAACTAACTAATAGTACAGTAATGAGTTTTGCTGCTTCGGTTCATAGATTAAAAGAAGATTATGATTTATTAATGAAATATTCAAATAATAATATTACAGATTCATATGGGTTCTTTACTGAATTAATTCAAACAAAACAAATTAGCGCTGTAAGTAGTGTACCTGGTTATTCTACACATTGTGAAGCTGCTTGGTTATCACCTTTAACTAATTGGGAAAAAATATGATATCATTAATAATACCAACTTATAGAAACCCAGAGTATTTATACTTATGTTTAAAATCGGCTGTTGAACAACAAGATAATAAAAATGAAATTATAGTAGTTGTTGATGGTTTTATGGAAGAATCTAAATACGTTTTAGATGACTTTACTGATGATATTAGAATATTAGATTTAGTTAATAATCAGGGTATGCAACAAGCACTTAATTTTGGTGTGTATAATGCTGATAATGAAAAAATTTGTATCATAAATGATGATAATGTTTTATGTAAAGGTTGGGATACAATTATAGAAGAACAACTTAAACCCAATTCAGCATTAACTATTAATCAAATAGAACCTACAGGCCCCGGTATATTTGATTTCCCAGTTAAAGATTTTGGCACTGATCCTAAAAATTTTAAATATAATAATTTTATAGATTATGAATTACAAATTAGGGCTAAAAATAAAATTACACCTAATGGAGGTATTTTTCCATTCGCTATGTGGAAAAAAGATTATATGATAGTAGGTGGTTTTGATACACTTTATCAATCACCATTTATATGTGATTGGGATTTCTTCCTAAAATTAGATTTAAATAATATTAAATTAGATAGAACACACGCTGGGCATTTTTATCATTTTGGTAGTACAGCTACTAAAAACGGTAAGGAAGGTGAAAGGTTTAAAGCATCAGAAGAACCCGCTGCTAAAATATTTATGTATAAATGGGGCATACCTCCTAGGATATATGATAATTTATCTCATAATCCTAAGGATAATAAAATAATAAAAGGAATTAAATATGAGTAAAAAAGTTTTAATTACAGGCGTTGCTGGTTTATTAGGTAGTAGATTAGCAGATTGGATAATAGAAAATAAAAAAGGATACCAAGTCGTTGGTATTGATGACTTAAGTGGTGGTTATGCTGAAAATATAAATCCTGATGTTGATTTTTGGTTAGGTAATTTAGTTACAGATAATAATGTAATAGATAGATTATTTAGCACTCATAAATTTGATTATGTATTTCATTTTGCTGCTTATGCTGCTGAAGGTTTATCTCCATTTATCCGTACTTTTAACTATGATAATAACTTAAGAGCTACAGCAACCATAGTTAATGAATGTATAAAGCAAGACGTTAAAAGATTGGTATTTACATCAACTATGGCCGTTTATGGTCATGGTGAAGGTGGAATTTTCCATGAAGATATGATTAGAAATCCTATTGATCCATATGGTATTGCTAAAATGGCATGTGAAAGAGATATTGAGGTGGCTAATGAACAACATGGTTTAGATTATTGTATTATTAGACCTCATAATGTATTTGGAGCTAAACAAAATATTTGGGACAAATATAGAAATGTTCTTGGTATTTGGATGTATCAACATTTAAATGGAATGGATATGACAATCTTTGGTGATGGTTCTCAAACGAGAGCATTTAGTTATATTGATGATTCACTAGAACCACTTTGGAATGCAGCTGTTAAGAAAAAGGCTAGTAAGCAAATAATCAATTTAGGTGGTATAGAAGAAATTACAATATTAGAAGCTAACCAGTTACTTAAAAAAGTTATTACTGCAAGTAAAAATAAGAGGGATGTTAACCCATTACCTCCTAAAACTACATTTGTAGAAGCAAGACATGAGGTTAAACATGCTGTACCTACATTTGATAAATCAGTTGATATTTTAGGGTTTGAATATAAAACAACATTAGAACAAGGTTTAACTAAAATGTGGGAATGGGCTAAAGCACAACCCATGAGAGATAGATTTGTATGGCCTAAATATGAATTAGATAAAGGCATTTATAGTTTTTGGAAAAATAAATAATTAGATATGAATATAGGAATTATAGGACAAGGTTTTGTTGGTAACGCTGTTTACCAAAAATTAAAAAAATATTATAAAGTATTTACTTATGATATACAGGCAAAATTATGTAATAGTGATTTACCTGAAGTATTAGAAAGATGTAAAATTATATTTGTGTGTTTACCAACACCAATGAATAAAGATGGTTCATGTAATTTAGATTTACTAGATAATACTTTAAAAGAAATAAATAGAGCTAGTATGGATATGGATGGTAGAATTGTTGTAATTAAATCCACAATAATACCAGGATCAACTGATAAATTCCAGTTAGATTATCAACATATAGATTTAGTATTTAATCCTGAGTTTTTAACTGAGGCAAATGCAGTTGATGATTTCGAAAATCAAACTAGACTATTATTAGGTGGACCTTTAAGAGCCACTACTAAAATAAAACAAATATTTTCTTCAGTATTTAGAAAAACACCTAGAATAATTAAAACAGATGCTAAAACAGCTGAATTAGTTAAATATGTTACTAATGCTTTTCTAGCTACTAAAGTATCATTTGCAAATGAAATGCATCAATTATGTGAAGGACTAGATTTAGATTATGATAAAATAATTGAGTATGCAACTTTGGATCCAAGACTAGGTGACTCACATTGGGGTGTACCTGGACCTGATGGTGATTTTGGATTTGGAGGACATTGTTTCCCTAAAGATTTATCTGCATTAATTGAAATAACTAAACAATTAAATACAGTAAATAATGTGTTAAAAGCAGTACAAACTACTAATAATACAGTAAGATCTAATAGAGATTGGGAAAAAATGAAGGGAAGAGCTATTGTATAAAGTTTGGCTCCCTGAAGGAGGTTTCGTATATTTACCAAATATTTTAAATTAAGGTTATATTTATGGAACATACAATTCAAACTCAAACTATTATGAACGGTAATTTAAAAATGATCGCTTGCTCATCTTGTGGTGAACCTATGCCTGAATTAAGGCTAACTAAATATGGTTATTCTTATTGTGTAACTTGCTCTGAAGCAGGTTTAGGCGAAGGTAGAAAACAAGGTGTACCAGTTTTAATGGGTGAAGGTGATCACACATGGACTGAAACTGTTATAATGACTGATAGTCAATATAAAGACTATCTACGAAATGAAAAAGCCCTTAAAAATCTAGACAAAACTGGTAAGGCAGAAATGTTAAATATGGATAAAGAAGAAAGAAATCTATATGGACCAGTAATTATAAAAGATACAGATGGCAAACAAGAAGAAGTTTCTTAGTAAAGAACAAATCGTAGCGGCTCAGGGTAAAACCCTATCTAATATGGCAGCAGCTAGGTATTTACATGTTTCTTATCAACATTACAAGAAATATGCTAAAATGTATAACCTATTTGATAGTCATAAAAATCAAGCTGGTAAGGGTATTCCTAAATTTCTTAGAGGACCTAAGAAAATGCCGCATATGAAAGAAATAATCGAGGGAAGGATAGCAGCTTCTTCATTTGATCCTGCTAAACTTAAGTACGCTCTTATAGAGCAGGGATATTTATTAGAAGAATGTGCTGTATGTTCTTTTAAAGAGAGGCGAGTACTCGATTACAAAATGCCTCTGTTACTCCATTTTAAAGATAAAAACAGTAATAATTACAGCTTAGATAACGTTCAATTACTGTGTTACAACCATTATTTTCTGACTGTAGGTGATATATTTAATAAACAAGATGAAAAACAAATAGAATCACAACAGGAGCATTATGGTACTACTGAAAACATAGAGTGGGAAGTAGATGATTACCATTTGCAACGTTTAAAAGAATTAGGATTAGACGAAGAAGATGATGTAAACCAATATATAAGTAGAATATGATAGAAATAATAAAACACGCATTAGGATTTTGTGGTGAGCACTGGCATCCAAACGTTTGGACTGCCCTTGCAGGTTCACCTGTTATAGCATCTACCGTTTACTATATTAAATGTAAATGTGGTGGGTGGTTTCAACACACCAAAGACTGTAAGCATGAGAAAAGGTAAATCATACCATAAAAAACATCAGGCTATAGTTAAGGATTTTGATAATCAAAAATCAAAACATTTAGATAAATTAGCATCTCAAATGCTTAAAAACGATGAGAAAGCTAATAAACTAAAATCTAAACCCATTAAGGGTGATTTTCTTAAAAACTTTTAACATGAGAATTTTAATATTAATGGTTATAATGTTTTTTTCTCCAACTTTAGTTGCACCAACAGTACCAATTGAATTAGAAGAAATAAACAAACCAACCCCTAAATTATCAGATCATGATCAATTTTTAAATGATATTGGATTTAGGGAATCAGGTAATAGATATACTATTGTAAACCAGTTTGGCTATATGGGTAAGTATCAATTTGGAAAGGCTACACTCAGAACTTTAAAAATTAAAGTAACTAAAGATGCCTTTTTAAATAGCCCTGATTTACAAGAATATGCTATGCAACAAAATTTAATATATAATAAGAAAAAATTACTTAAATATATTAAGTTATATGAAGGTGAAACTGTACATGGAATATTTATAACAGAATCAGGAATATTAGCTGCTGCTCATTTGGCTGGTCCAGGAAGTGTTCGTAAATTTTTTAGACGAGGATCTGAATTTAAAGATGGGTTTGGCACTAGTATGACTTCCTACTTAAAGGAATTTTCTGGTTATAATTTAAATATTAGTTTATGAAATTAAATAAAGAAGTTTTTGATAAACAGGGTTACTTATTAATTAAGGATATTATTCCTTCTGTAATTTTATCTCCAACTAGGAGATTAGCTATAAATCTTAAAAGAGATAAGATTAGTGAGCTAGGCAAACCCAGAGAATATGGAACAGGTACTTACTGGAGAGGTATTGAAATGGCTTCTAAATTAGAGGAAGAATTATTATTTAGTTATCTTCACCCTTTTATGCAGCAAATAGTTCCTGTATTTTTGAATACACAAAAAGTATTTTTATTTAATGATCAAGTTGTAGTTAAATTACCTAAGGAAGAATTTGCATTTCCTGAACATTTTGATAATCAGTATGGACCTGATCCAGAAGGTGCTTTAAAAGGTGATTTTCAAACAATAAATTTTATGTGGGCATTAACTAATACATCTAAAGAATCAGGTGCCTTAGAAATAAAAAATAAAGAAACTGGAAATTGGGATTTAGTTGAAGCTGAAGTAGGTGATATTATAGCTATAGATGGTAATACCCTCCATAGATCAGATCATAATACAACTGATCAAATTAGAGCTATGTATGCTTGTGTTTATTCTACTAAACAAATGGATTTTGATGGTTTTCATAATAGACAATGGAAATTTTGTAATTGCAAAAATGGTATACAAAATAGAAAATTACCTAAAAATGAAAATGACTTATGGGAGAAGGTTTAAAACAAATACTAATCACTATTCAAGAACGATGGGCAGCTACTAGACCTAATGTGTATAAAAATAAAAAGAAATACACAAGAAAGAAAAAACATCCACGTAAAGACTTGGATACCTGAGGGAGGAGTCGTATATTTACAAGGTAAATAAAAATAAAGGTTATGAAAATTATAG
>CEUJ01022480.1_pt1 | contig 19013 bp, 12 predicted proteins | sample 361531 | NCBI WGS metagenome assembly CEUJ01 (sample SAMEA2622842, study PRJEB7988) | marine metagenome | biome: marine biome (ENVO:00000447); feature: marine epipelagic mixed layer (ENVO:xxxxxxxxx); material: "saline water (ENVO:00002010), including plankton (ENVO:xxxxxxxx)" | depth 140 m | reverse complement strand
AGTAAATCCAATGATGATGAAGAGCATAATCAATGATGATTTACTATCGTTAAGTCTTGATACTTTTGCTGATTGTTTTGCACTGTTTGACGAAGCCCACATGGCAAAGGATGTTCCTTGTACTATTGACCATATAATGAACAGCATACCAAGTGCTACGGGAATTAATTTGTTGCCATCACTGACGATGCCATTTTCTCCTAATGTCAGCATGGTTAAACCAAAGACTAATGCAGCAATAATCAATGGAAATATGCAGACTTTGAATTTACCTAATTTATTTGTTATATATCCATGGTCTTGCTCGGCATCTTGCTCTGGAAGAGTAACCCAAGACCGTATTGTTGAGCTTTTACTTAGCATCGCAGTAATTGCGTAGGCAATCGACATGCTAGTGAATGCTACTGCTGCGAAAACTGTTAATGATTCAGACCGTGCAAGCAAATATAGAATTGCTGACAGAACTGTAATGAGTATTATGTGAGGCATAGTTGATTTTGATAACAAGGTTTTGATTAATCCATACATCGAGACATTTTGTTGCTCAAACTGGGATAACATATCCTGCTCGAGATTTACATTCTCCTGTACCTCTGTCCCCATGTTCCAACATTATGACCGAAAACCCATAATGATTTGATATTATCCAAAGAAATTAAGTCGAAATGAGATTAACCAGCATCATGGCCAAGCGTCTAAGTAAAGCATTGAGGGGTAAAAGGCGCTGGATAGGTGTGTTACTCTCATCCCAATTTAACAGCCGCAAGGATGTTGAAACAAAACTCAGTGCAATATTTTCTGACAGTGATTTGACTGGCTCTCCAAAATTGATGGATTTCTCACTTGGCATTATTTCCAACGGTTGCTCAACTGGAGTTTTGCAGGTAAAGTTAGAAGATTACTCTACGGTTAGAACTCGTTTAGAAAATAATGATTCACTCGAGAAATTAGGCATCTCAAGTGTAACCTCCAGTGGTAAAATTAGGTTGGTTAGGCAACGTCTCTCTGAAATTGAATAAGGAAGGTTTCATTTGTTAAGGCCGTTGTGTCTGTCACATGGGAGCAGGCGGCTCGGCCGAAGCGATGAAATTTAGCGATGTGCTAATCCTCGTTGGCATTGGTATGTTGTGCGCAGGCTTCATAATACATGGTTGGGTTGAAAAAACATCCATATACGAAGATGATCCTGAAGATTATCAAAAGTCAGTACATCTTATTAGTGGTGATAAGTTAATTATCAACATTAATGCTGTTGAAGATTCAGAGGGATTACTAATACTATCACAAGGCTCAACAGAACTTCTGCAAAGGCCCTTTACTTTGCAAGAAGGTGAAAGTTATGAAGAAAGATTCGATTCAGATGAGTATGATGAGTACACTCTTGAAATTATCATACAAACAGGCTCAGTCGAAGCAGATGTTGACATTAGTAGAGCCTTCATGTTGGACTTTATCATATACCCAATCAGTATCGGGATACTGTTGTTTGGTTTACAAAAACGGCGAAGCGAACTTGCAAATGTTGCAGTAGACGCAGAATTAGAACTACAGGAATAACCATTCCAAATGTTCACCTTCATCGCACATGACATGATCACCTGTGTGGGAAATTAACTCAATTGTACCGTCCGGATTTATTCGGTTTAATTTGGCTTCTTTATTTCTATAGAATAACTGATTTGGCTTTGAAAATCCCTCTGTAACCATATCAAAAGCAGTCTGCTGTATTTGTTTAAAATTCGTTGCCGGAATACCATCTTTCGATTCGAACAGGCCCGCTATTCTGCAATCTATCTGCTGGCGCAAGTCCACGCTAGTAATCGAACTGGAGTACCAATCAGCAAAAGCCATAGCAAACTCGTGAGGCGGATCTGTTCCCTCTGATGAGAGATTTATTCCTATGCCAACCACGGTTTGATTTTTGTTGCCTTTTGTAGTAGATTCGACCAATATGCCGCATACTTTGCCTGCTCGATTAGGGGTTTTAATCATTATATCATTCGGCCATTTAAGCACAATTTCCGAGTTGGTATTTGATTGGGAAAATGATTCCAACGATTGTTTGACGAGGCAGCCACAGATAATCTGCAAGGTTGCTGGCGTCATACTCTGCGGTTGTCCAATTTTCCATGAACAGGCAACTGATTGTGCTGAGTTAACCCAGGGTCGACTGTATCTGCCTCTACCTGCGGTTTGATAGTCCGCAGAGATTGAGGTTCCCGTCGGCCAATCATTAGACAGTAATTCCGAATTTGTCGACTCGGTAATTTTCTTGTGGATAGTAGGAGCACTGGCAAACGGGTGCCATACAGTCACCAACCTTAGACACTCTCCATCATCAAATTTCAGCTGTCCGGTCAGTCTACATGCAAAACCGTGGTCTGCAGCGATTTTTTCGAGTTGCAAAACGTCAAATTTGTCACCGATAGTAAACATTGCTAACCCTGTGCTACTCAGTATACTACCGGCTCTAATTTGAGCCAATGCGGCTGAAAAGAGCGTAGCATTAGATGTATCGATAAGTGCTGCATCTTCAAGGGGGCCAAGGTGTGAGCCATCATCGATATCTGGGATTATGTAAGGCATATTCCAAAATATCAATTCATAACTCTGTCCATCAGACCATTGCTGGAAATCGCCATCAGTTTTCGGACCAGGACCGCCTTCCTTGACAATTATTTCTAACGCAGAATTTTCGGAAAATAACCGTCTAGCACTCGCCACCGAATAGGGGTTTATGTCACACGCTGAAACTTTCCATCCTTGTCGATGACAGAAAAGCGCAAGAACTCCACTGCCGGTACCAATCTCAAGGCATTTTCTTCCTTTCCCTGGTCCCAACCTAAGTAGGTGTTCAGCCAAGAAAGTAGTGTCTTCCCTCGGGGGGTAGACTGTGTGTGGTAACTCTATTGAGAACATTTCGCCCGTTGGCGAGATCCACTGACATTTTGCTGCCGCTCCATTTATCAATTCGAGTTCCCGTTGAACCGAGTCATCGCTAAAAACCGGTCCGCTCACATTTTTTTTACTTGGTGCGAAGCCTTTATTCATTACCGTGTCAACGCAGGAATATCCCTAAGATGGCAAGAATGGCCGATTTTGGAAGCGCTTCGCTAATGCGAGGCCGGGCTCTCCCTGCCGCAAATTATATGAACGCAGGGCAAGTCGGCTGAAAAGCCCAAGTTGCTATGTTGGGCCTGTAGCTCAGTCAGGTAGAGCATCCGGCTTTTAACCGGACGGTCGCGGGTTCGAACCCCGTCGGGCCCGCCTGATTCGCTACCGGTCTAGCCAGTCACGGGTGTTTGAGGGGTCTGGCATGGTAGTAAAAAGCGCAACAAAAAAGCGATTAATGGAACTGGGTGTTTCCGAGGAATTCGCCCACAAATTGGCAACGGATAGAAATATGACAGATATCAAAACTCTGTCACATGATGAAATCGCATCCATTCTTGGCACATCCAAAGATTCTGAAGCATTTACTAATGTCATGTCGGTAATTGCAGAGCAAGGCTCGAGAAGGCGAGCTCAAAAAAAGAGTAAGAAAATCACCATTCGCTCAAGGGCTATAGATGACTTCGATAGGCCAGAAATAACACTTAGGTTTAATGCCTTAAATCACGAATTAGTGCCTCACCAGGAATTGGTAGGCGACGCTAACATAAGCGTACAGGAACAGTTTGAAATCGAGAAAGCCGAGTTGGCTCCGTGGCAGATGCTAGAATTGGATAGCGAAACCGGCGAGCACAGGATTGCAAAGGAACTGCTTCCTAAGATCTTGATTACTGACCCCGTAGTCCAGGTTCTAAAGGAACATGCAGAATCCATTGACAACGCCAAGCTGGCAGCAGACCCTGAACACAAACCACTTGCAGCAGGATGGATTGCAGACCGTGTTGTCAAGGTAATAAGACGCTCACCGTCAGCGGGCAAGACGGTTGCTTACAGACTAATAGTAGAGGGTAACTGAGAGGGATAACAATGCAGGAAATAATTCAATCATTTTTCAAGGAACGAAGTTTAGTTAACCACCAAATAGCGTCATATGACGACTGTATTCCAGCCGGCGACAATATGTTGTCAAGAATGGAGAAAATAATCCGCAACATCCGAGTCGGCATTGATGGCGAGGTCGAAGATGACGAAGGCGGTTTCATTAAACTCGACGTTGTTGATCAAGATATAGTCATAAGACTCAAAAATATTCAACTTGGTGAACCTACCATAAGAGAAGCAAACGGTTCAGAGCACCCATCAACTCCTATGGAATGCCGACTGAGAAAACTCACATACATGTCCCCCGTTACTATTGATTTTCAAATCGTGAGAAACGGTATACCATCTCCAAAGGAAGAGGGCGTCCAAGTTGGAAGCATGCCGATTATGGTTCGCTCCAAAAGATGTAACCTTCACCCGGCCCACATAGCCGGCGACAGACAACTTTACCCTACTACCTCCGGGGAGGACGCAGACCTGTGGAAAGACCTGCTAAAAACCAAAGGAGAAGACCCTCTGGACCCGGGTGGCTACTTCATTATCAACGGAACCGAGAGAGTCTTGATTTCCACCGAAGATTTAGCGCCCAACAGAGTTACTGTTGAAATCAACAACAGATATGCTAAGCGAACAGAAGTAGCAAAGATATTCTCGCAAAAAGACGGGATGAGGAAACCACTAACCGTAGAAAAGCGAAGAGACGGTATGCTAATGGTAAAAATTAGCACTGCAGGGACAACCCCAATTCCGGTAGTTCTGCTCATGCGAGCACTTGGAATCGACAACGACCAAGAAATATTTACTGCAATTGCTGGACCAACTGAGACTTTCAAGTACATTGTTGCCAACATCAACGAAGTAAACGACAACGAAGAATATGCTGTCCAAAATATGCTTGAGGCACACGAGTGGCTGCAAAAGAAGTTTGCCGCAGGACAACAGAAAGATTACCGTGAGGCAAGAGTAGATCAACTATTGGACAGAGAACTTTTGCCGCACTTGGGAGACCAGGGCACTGACAGGAAAAAGAAAGCAGTCTTCCTCGGTCGTATCGTCCGCCAAGTTCTAGAGATGGCAATGCACTCAAAGGAACCAAATGACAAAGATCACTACGCCAACAAGCGAGTACGACTAGCAGGGGACTTGATTGAAGACCTGTTTAGAGTTTCATCAAACCAACTTGCCAGAGACTTGAAGTATCAACTCGAGAGGCATCACAACAGAAAGCGAGAACTAAGAATAACATCTTGCTTGAGACCTGATGTTCTAACATCAAAGATCATGCACGCTCTAGCAACAGGAAACTGGGTAGGCGGCCGTTCAGGTGTCAGCCAACTTCTTGACAGAACCACATACCTAGCCGCTCTATCACACATGAGAAGAGTAACTTCTCCATTAGTCAGAAGTCAACCTCACTTCGAAGCCAGAGATCTTCACCCAACCCACTGGGGCCGATTGTGCCCTAACGAAACTCCGGAAGGTCAAAATTGTGGTCTAGTAAAGAATGCTGCCCAAATGATTGACGTCTCTGAGCACATTAGCGAGCACGATGTTAGAAACCAATTAGACGAGTTGGATGTTTACCAACCGGATGATTGGAGCGACGGTGACAGAATTCACGTCAATGGAGATATATACGGTATCCACAAGCGTGGAACGAACTTAGTTCGCCACTTCAAATCAGCTCGACGCCGAGGCACCATCCCGCCCGAGGTGTCAATTCGTTATGACAGTGAGAACCGAGACATATTCATTAACACTGACAAGGGAAGAATCTTGCGTCCGTTGTTGATTCTATATGACGGTGCACCAAGACTTACCTCTCAACATTTAGAAGCACTAAATGAAGGAGAGATGACGTTTAGGAATTTAGTCAACGAAGGAATCATCGAATGGGTCGATGCAGAAGAAGAGGAAGATCTCTACATTGCACCAAAACCGTTCGTGCTTCCAGCAACAGTACCAAAAGGCAAGTACGCAGGCAGACCAATTACCAACGAAAGCGTCGAGTGGACCAACCTAGGTGAACCCGGTGCCACTGAGGCCAAGTTGAAGGCGAAAATAAGAATGCCAAATAACGACTGGGCAGTTGCAAGTTTCTCCGTGCCGCTTGAATACACTCCAGAACACACACATTGTGAGATAGACCCACAACTTGTACTCGGTGTTTGTGCGTCTCTTATCCCATACCCGGAACACAATTCCACCCCTCGTGTTACCGGTGGTACTGCAATGGTCAAGCAATCTTTGGGATTGCCATCATCTAACTACAGGCTACGACCAGATACCCGTGCTCACATTCTGCACTACCCGCAGCGTTCTATTACACGTACAAGGGCCATGGAGACAACAAATTTCGATGAAAGACCCGGCGGTCAAAACTTCATCGTAGCAATTATGTCACTACATGGCTACAACATGCAGGATGCAGTAATTATGAATCGAGGTTCGATTGACCTTGGTCTAGGGCGTTCAACCTTCATGCGTACTTACAATGCTGAGCGCAGAAGATTCCCAGGTGGTCAAGTTGAAGAGATTGAGAAACCAGGTACTTCACTACAAGAAGTCAAAGGTCTCAAACCAGATGAATCATATGTGCACTTGGAAGCAGATGGCCTACCACTCCCAGAGAAATATCTGGAAGGCGGTGACGTTCTAGTCGGTAAAACCAGTCCACCAAGATTCCTCGAGGAATCCTCTGGCGGTGCATTCTTGATGGCTCAAGAAAGAAGAGAATCATCCATGTTAGTAAGGCACGGCGAGAAAGGCTGGGTAGACAATGTTTACGTTACAGAGTCTCTTGATTCCGGTCGTATGGTCAGGGTCATGGTTAGAAGCCACAAAGTTCCAGAAGTTGGCGATAAATTCGCTTCGAGACACGGGCAAAAAGGTGTAATCGGGCGATTAGTTGACCCCGAGGACATGCCTTTCACCGCTGATGGTGTTGTCCCAGACTTAATCATCAACCCACACGCTATTCCATCAAGAATGACAGTAGCTCACGTATTGGAAATGATTGGTGGTAAAGTCGGTTCCCTCGAAGGAAGAAGAATCGATGGTACGGCATTTAGAGGAGAGAAAGAGGGCAGTCTGAGAGACGGACTAATCAGAAATGGATTTGCTCATTCCGGTCGTGAAACAATGATTAACGGAGAAACAGGTCAAGCATACCCTGCGGAAATTTTCATTGGTTGTATCTATTACCAAAGGTTACACCACTTGGTAAGTTCCAAGATTCACGCAAGATCTCGTGGACGTGTACAAATTCTAACCCGACAACCAACTGAAGGGCGTGCTCGACAAGGTGGTCTAAGATTCGGTGAAATGGAACGTGACTGTTTGATTGCTCACGGGGCTTCGATGGTCATCAAAGACAGACTTCTTGATGAATCAGATGGTATAGACATGTATGTGTGTGCCCAATCGGGACATTTAGCATGGTACGACCCTAAGCGTCGTACCTACGTAAGCCCAATTCACGGCGATGGAGCCGAAGTTTACAAAGTACAAACTTCCTATGCATTCAAGTTATTACTTGATGAAATGAAGAGTTTAGGCGTTGCCATGAGATTAGAACTGGAGGACCGAAGATGAGTAGAGTTACAACCCTTATACCAAAGCGAATTGCCAGCATTAGATTTGGTCTTATGGACCCTAGTGAAATAAGAAAAATGTCTGCTGTCGAAGTCAAAACAGCTGACACATACAAGGACGATGGCCATGCTTACCGTCAAGGTTTGATGGACCCTCACATGGGTGTTATCGAACCAGGACTTGTTTGTCCTACTGACAACTGTAAGTACGATGAGAGTCCCGGTCACTTTGGCCATATACAACTCGAACTGCCAGTTATTCACATTGGATTTGTCGGTTTGATTAAGACTGCGCTGAAGGCAACTTGCAACTCCTGTAGCAAAATCCTACTTCACGACGAACCAAACACTCACCCTTCAAATCCTGAATTGAGTGAGCAAGATTACTACCGAACAAGAGTAAGGGACATCATCTTGAAACACGGTGTTGGCTCAACAGAGTTTTCGAAGATTATTAAAGAAATTGAGAAGGTTACATCTGGTGCAAAGCGAAAGGTTTGCATGCACTGTGGGGCTGCTCAAGGTAAGATTACCCTTGACAAGCCAACAACGTTCAAGGAGAAGTTGGAAACTCAAGGAACTGGTAAAGAGACTGAGCGAAAACTCAACCCAAGAGACGTAAGAGAGTGGCTGAGTAGTATTCCAGTAGAGCATCTCATTTTCATCGGGATGGATACTCAAAACAGGCCAGAATGGACTGTGTTGAAAGTTCTACCAGTTCCACCAATTACCGTTAGACCATCGATTACTCTGGATAGTGGTGACCGTTCAGAAGATGACTTGACTCACAAGTTGGTTGATGTATTGAGAATCAATCAGCGACTTAGAGAAAATCGTGACTCCGGTGCGCCTCAGCTAATTGTCGAGGATTTATGGGAACTACTACAATATCACGTCACTACATACTTTGACAATCAAACATCTGGCATTCCACCAGCCCGACATCGTTCTGGTAGGACTCTAAAGACATTGACTCAAAGGTTGAAAGGGAAAGAAGGAAGATTCCGTAGTAACTTGTCCGGAAAGCGTGTTAACTTCTGTGCTCGTTCCGTAATTTCTCCAGACCCATATCTTGGAGTCAATGAAGTTGGTGTTCCAGAAAAGATCGCTCGAGAACTAACAGTGCCAATTAGAGTCACCATGAGAAACCGAGAGCAAATGCGTCAAATGATTCTCAGAGGACCTGATGTCCACCCTGGTGTAAACTACATCATTCGTGGTGACAAAAGAAGAGTTAGAATTAACGCAAGAAGTCGACTTATCAACGCTGGTTTTAGGTGTCATAACCCCGAGTGTATGGAAGAGACCACCATGAGGCCTGATTTACACCAAGTCATGCCAGCACCGAACTTCTTGCCTGGATTAGTAATCAAGAAGGAGATTAGCAGATCAGTAGTCGACCCAAGTATCGAGATTACCAACTATGTTGCAGACGACAATGCTACCCTGGCAAACCTACGTGGTGAAGACCTAAACGGTAATGCACTTGAAAAAGATGATCCACGCGCTATTCTACACTACAAGTGGATGTGGGAATTGGAGCAACTTGACAAAGTCAATCCTGACCCGCTTCCAGAACACCTCGAAATAACTTGTCCGCACTGTGGTAGCCCGACTGATGAGTGGGGAGAAAGAACCAACGTCGAAGACAGATTGTCAACTTTCGATCGTGACGGCAACCCAAAGCCAGGCATGCTCGTTGAGAGACACCTTATCGATGGAGATGTTGCCATATTCAACCGACAACCATCTCTGCACAGAATGTCAATGATGGTTCACGAAGTTAGAGTCATGCAAGGACATACCTTCAGGTTTAATCTTGCAGTTTGTACCCCATACAACGCTGACTTTGATGGCGATGAAATGAACCTTCACGTCATTCAGTCTGAAGAGGCTAGGGCTGAGGCAAAGATTCTCATGCGTGTCCAAGAGCACATCTTGACACCTAGATATGGTGGTGCAGTTATTGGCGGAATACACGATCACATTTCCGGTGCTTACCTACTGTCGAGACCAGGTACACTGATTTCAGTGGAGCACGGTTTGGAGATGCTAGGAAATATTGGATGGACTGGTTCCCTACCGGAAGTAGTCAAAGACGAAAATGGTCGAGATAGCTTCCGTGGCCAAGACATTATCTCACTAATTATTCCAGACAATATCCATTTGAGATTCCGAAGCCGTTCCAACGACGATGTGGTGGTAAAGAACGGTAGCGTCCAAGGAACTCTTGACAAGCGTGCTATTGGTGCGGAAGACGGACGACTGCTTGACGCAATTGTTCAGACAAATGGTCCTGAAAAGGGTGCTAAATTCCTTGATGAATTTACTCAATTATCAATTGCGGCTTGTACTGCACTTGGTTTCACCACTGGTATAGACGATGAGGATTTGTCCCCTGAATCACTTGAAGCCATCGAGAAAGCCAATGCCGATGCAAGGAAACTTGTCGAAGAGGAGCTTGCAGCCTTTGGAAAAGATGGTAAAGGCTACGAGACAAGACCCGGTAGAACACCGCGTGAAACGCTCGAGGAAAATATCATGGTTATGCTCGATGAAGGTAAGCAAAAGGCTGGTGACATTGCTAAAGATGAACTGAATCAGTCTGGATCAACTAACGCTGCCGTTAACATGGCGATTTCAGGCGCTAGAGGTTCGATGGATAACCTAACAATGATGGCTGGTTCGATTGGACAAGCAAAAGTACGTGGAAAGAGGCTGGAAAGAGGATACAATGACAGAGTACTCGCCCACTTCAAGAGAGGCGGGCGCGGTGCATTAGATCGTGGATTCATTTCTAACTCTTTCAAGCGTGGTCTTGAGCCAACAGAGTTCTTTATGCTATCTGTATCGGGAAGAGAGTCTTTAGTTGATACAGCGGTTCGTACTGCAAAGTCTGGTTACATGCAAAGAAGACTAATCAATGCTATGGATGATTTGAAGGTCTATGATGACGACATGTTATCGGTAAGAAATACCGCTAATAGAATCATACAGTTTAGCTATGGTGAAGACGGAATTGACCCCTCAAGAGGTGTGCATGGTTCACCGTTCAATATTGACGTGATTGTCGATGAGGCACTAGGTACTGAAGGAGTAACTGTTGTTGAGCGAGCATCTCGTGAAAGAGACGAAAGTGAAGAAGACATGGGTGCGTGGGAGTTTGAAGATTCCAGCAGCGACGGAGGTGGTGTTTGATGGTAGTAAAGAGTGCAACCAAGAAGAAACTGATGGATTTGGGCATTGCAGAGAACTTTGCGCACATTCTTGCTGACGACAGAAAGTGGGACGATGTGAAAATCCTCCCAGCTGAAAATATTGCGCAAATATGCGAAACAGATTCAGAAACAGCAGGTCAGATTAAAGGTATTATCGACGGTGCTAACCAAAAGAACAAATTAGCAAATAATGAAGCTATAGGGCCAGTTACCTCGGTTAGATTGAGCCGAACAGGTCGAAAGACTAGAGCTCGCTCGAGAGTTAAGCCAACTGCTGATATTGATACCTACAATGCTGATGCTAAATTAATTGCACTTGAGGACGAATTATCCGATGACCCTGTGTACAAGAGTTTGGTTGCAGCAGTCGAAGAATCTGGTTCACGGAGATTCACTAATCGAATTTTCCATGACTTAACCACTGCTATTCACGCTAGAGGCAAGAAGAAACTGACCAAACCCCAAGCGAAAAAAGTAATTCAAGAAGCAATCTTTGCGCTAAAACGTGCAAGCATCGACCCTTACGAAGCGGCTGGTATCATTACTGCTCAATCTATTGGTGAGCCAGGAACACAGATGACAATGCGTACTTTCCACTATGCGGGTGTTGCAACTGTTAACGTTACACAAGGTTTGCCAAGAATCATTGAAATTGTCGATGCACGAAAGGTTCCACAAACCCCAACAATGACAATAAGATTACAGGCAGAAAAGAAGACCTCAGCTGAAGAAGCCCAAAAACTGGCTGCAGCAATCGAAGTTACAACAACAGTCAACATCGCAAGTTTGGAAACTGACGTTGCACAACGCAGATTGGTTTTGAAACTCAACAAATCCAACCTAAAGCAGAAAAATATGACTGCAGCAGAAGTAAAGGATAAACTTGAACAAGCCACTAGGTTATTTGTACAAGCAGACAAAGAGAAGAATCCTTCAAAGTTGACTATGATACCAGGCGTTCATTCTGAAGAAGATCTAGCAGATCTTGCAGAGAACCCACCGTCTTACACTATGCTTCTTCAACTAGAAGAAAAGATTAGAGATTTGAGATTGAAAGGTATTCCAAATGTCGAGAGGGCTAACGTTCAGTTAGACGACAAAACCGGTGAATACTACCTTTCAACTATTGGCTCTAACCTTTCAAGAGTCAGCGAAATAGAAACAATCGACCGCAGCAGAACTTACACTAACAACATCATCGAGATTTATGAATACCTTGGCATTGAAGCTGCAAGACAAGCTATTGTCAATGAATTACAGGCAACACTTGACGGTGCTCGACTAGAAGTAGATGTTAGGCACCTATTGCTTGTTGCTGATGTAATGACCTCTGAGGGAGAAGTACGAGCAATCGGCCGACACGGTGTATCTGGTACCAAACACAGTATCTTGGCTCGTGCAGCCTTCGAAGTAACCGTCAATCACTTGCTTAAGGCAGGTATCATAGGCGAGAGAGACCAGTTGACTGGTGTTGCAGAAAACATCATTGTTGGTCAGCCAATTTCGTTAGGAACAGGAAGTGTAGAGTTATACTACATCCCAGAGGAGTGATTATTCCAACCATGAGAAACAATGTGGAGTATGGAGGAAAAAATATGGATTTGAGTAGACAATTAAAGACAGCAATATCAACAGGCAAGCTATTATTCGGACAACGTCAAGCAATTGATGCATGTGCATCGGGCGAAGCAAAACTGGTCATTCTAGCGGCAAACTGCCCGCAGGATTACATTGACAACTTACATGCCGGGCACCCCAGCATAATAAAGCACAGGGCGAGATTGGTCAATCGTGAACTTGGTATTGCATGTGGAAAACCATTTGCCGTATCAACGATAACCGTAATTGATGGCGGAGATAGTGATATTCTCTCGCTAAACACGAACATTGAGTAATATTTGAGGCCATTTTGGGAAGGTTTGATGACCTTCCTATTACACGACCTACATGGTTGACCCCATGTCTGACACAAAATCCTTCAATCTGTTTACAGCGATTCTGATAATACTGTCTTTGACTTTAGTCAGTTTAGCTCCGTTTGCTGACAATGAGATAGACTCAGTTTTTGAACCAGTATTATCTGACGGGGACTTTAGTAGTAAATACAGTCTGAGGAATTCAAACGATTGGTCTGCCTCAGGCACTGCTTCTAATCCTGCAGTTTTGCGCTCAGTGGATGCTTCGGGTAGCAATGAGGTAGTAGTCGCAGGAATCATTAGTGGTTCTACCACAATGACAATGGGTTCAGCCTCAATCACCTCCGGCCAATTAATCGAGCCATGGATTGGCAAATCGGACTCAAGTGGCAATTGGCTTTGGCTGGAAAAAATTTCGATAACTGGAGTCTCACAATATGCAGAGGCGACCATAATGGACATCTCTGTAGCGTCCAATGGGGATATATTCGCAACTGGAATGTTCTATGATACTATCTCATTTGGTGGAATCACGCTTAGCTCTACTGGTTATTGGGACTGCTGGACCGCAAAAATCTCAGCTAATGGGCAATGGCAATGGGCGCAGGCTTTGCGTGGTGATGGGGATTACGACGGAATGACAGTAACAACATTGGATGTTGTCTATGGTACTTCAATAACTACCGATTCTAACAACAATCCAATAATTGGCGGTTGGTTTCTAGGTAATACCGATGTGGGAGTAGCGGCCGATACAGGAGCACAAAATGGTGACGATATCGAGGTATTTGTTGCTAAGTATAGCAACTCTGGCAATCTTCAATGGACCGAGGTGGCTAGAGGTCAGGGAAGTCAAGAAATCAATGCTATGACCGTAGATAGTAGCGATGATATTTGGGTTACAACTAACTTCGAAGTTAGCATGACTTTTGGCAGTGTTGTAGCCAATGCAGGGATAAATGAAGTCCCGCTTGGAATTGCTAAAATTAGTCAATCAGGTACCTGGCAAACAGCCTACGCAACCACTGGAAGCGGTCAACCAATCGCCACAGATTTAGCCATGGATAATCAAAATAATTTAATCTTGTCTGGTTTATTCACCGGCGCAATTAATCTAGGTAGTCAACTAACTAGTGCTGGGCAAACCGATGCATTCGTTGCTAATATGGCGCCCTCGGGAGCTTGGAATTGGGCTAATTCTGTTGGAGGATCTAGTTATGATTCAGGTAGTGGAGTAGAATTTGACAGTGCTACAGGTTATACTATTCTCGGATTGTCCTCACAGAGTAGTTTCACATTTGGTTCACAGTCTTTCTCTACGCGCGGATTTAACGATTCAGTGGTTGTCACTTTCAATAATAATGGTAATCCAGTTGCCCTTTTTGATGCTGGTAGCACAGACGATGATGCCGTATCTGATATCGCCTTGATGCCAAATGGTGCCTTAGCGGTTGCTGGTAATTACAATGGCACCATCGATTTCGGCACTTCAAGTGCTCCAAGTCAAACAACGTCGGTATTGATGCCTTACGTTTGGGTAACGGAAACTATTGCTGTTTTGGATGCTGACGGTGACGGCGTATCAGATGAAACAGATAATTGCCCGAATACCGCCAATCCAGGACAAGAGAATACAGATTTGGATTCCGAAGGAGATGCTTGTGATCCAGATGATGATAATGATGGCATAACCGATAACTTCCCCGATAATTGTCCACGTAATAGCCAAACTGGTTGGACCAGTACCCGTGATTTTAATGATCCTGCCAGCTCGACTGATTGGGATAATGATGGGTGTAAAGATGACCATCCAGAGGATCAGGACGACGATAATGATGGTATCCTCGATGTAGATGATGATTGCCCAAGAACCTCCTATAATCCACCTAGACCTACATGGGTGTCAAACACTGATACTGACATGGACGGTGATGGTTGCCGAGACAGCGATGAAGACATAAATGATGATGGGGATGCATTTGAGGATTCATTTGACGATTGTCCAACCTATTACGGAACATCAACCCAGGGTGAGGATGGTTGTGCCGACTCGGATGGCGACACATGGTCAGACAACACTGATACTTGTCCACTACAATTTGGCAATTCAACCGCCAATGGTAAAGTCGGCTGCTTAGATAGTGATGGAGACGGTTGGGCTAATGTTGACGACGCTTTTGACTTTGAACCCTCTCAGTGGTCCGACCAGGATGGTGATGGTTTCGGTGATAACCAAGATGGCTTGAATGCCGACGACTGTATCGATCTATCTGGCTCTTCGATTTACGACCGCAATGGTTGTTTTGACTTCGATGAGGACGGATACTCCAATCCAGACAATTCTTGGGATGAAGATAATGGTGCAGATGCTTTCCCTCAAAACCCACAACAATGGTCGGACTTTGATGGTGACGGATTGGGTGATAACTGGGGCAATGTGACATGGGTTGACCGCCCAGAAAGTTGGCCAGGGCAATTTGTCGAAACAGTAAATCTCAATGAACAAGACGCTTGTCCGTTCCAAGCGGGAACTTCTAATCAGCAAGGTCTCTATGGATGTCCTGACTTCGATGGAGACGGTTGGGCAGATGGAATTGATGGGTTTGTGCAAGAAGCAAGTCAGTGGTTGGATACTGATAGCGATGGATTTGGTGATAATTTAGACGGATTTAACGGAGATTATTGTCCTAACGTTGCTGGCACATCTAATCAAGACCGTAACGGATGTCTTGATACTGACGGTGACGGATATTCCAATATTGATGAATTCTGGACCAAATACAGTGGTGGCGACGTTTATCCCAACGATGTATCTCAGTGGGCTGATTCAGATGGTGATGGCTATGGTGATAATCCGGGAACCTCAATATCTGACGATTGTGTAGATGTCGCTGGTGATTCCACCATTGACAGGTTAGGTTGTTCGGATTTCGACTCTGATGGTTATTCAGACCCAACTGCTGATTGGAATACTTCTATGGGTGCAGACGCTTGTTCGTCAGTAATCGGTAATTCTACCAATGACCGATACGGCTGTTTCGATAGCGACGGTGACGGATACTCAAACAAAGATGATAATTGGGGATACTCCGATGGTGCAGATGGCTATCCTGATGACCCAACAAGATGGGGGCCACCTCCGTCTTCCGATGGCGCATCATTTCAAACAGTAGCTGTTGCTGGTGGTGGAATAATTATCATCATCATTATCGGGTTACTGTTGTTCTTGCGAGGACGAAGTTCAGATAAACAATTCAGCCAGTTAGGCGCTAATTATCAAGCCCAACAGCAGGGATATGCCAACTACCAGCAACCTGCAGTAATGCAACAAAACTATCAAACTGTAGCTCAAAACCAGACTACTACTCAACAACAAGTTGCACAAGATCCAGCGAGAGATTATTATCAAAATCTAATCAATCAAGGATACCCGCACGAACATGCAGTCGCTTATACTCAACAGTATTTCCCCGGGTTTTCCGGTTAGGGGTAAAATTATCCCACATCAAGTTAGGACTTCAAGAAGCCTATCTTGCTCGGCAGCCATTCGTAATTCCATTGCGATTCTTCTGCCACTTGACATCGGCTTCCTCCACGTAGCATTGCCGTATGGGTGTCCAACATTGACGTGAACATTTGTCCCACCACCTAATCTTGGAGCCACGTCGTAAATATAGTAATTCATATCCTTATCAATACATGTCTGTAAACAAAAAGGCCCGATTATTCCAGGATCATAATGTTCCTTGCTGGCTTTTATGAACTTCTCACCCAATTCAAAAGCCTTCTCAAGTAAAGACTCTCTAATCGTTGCCGTGTTATGTCCAACAACAGTCATCTCTGGAATCTGCTGATGTAGAGGCATCGTCATTTGTTGTGGTGCAGGTAATCTAACATGCCCATCTAATGAGGATTCAAACCGCCAGTCAACTCCGAGCAGTTCGAGTTTCTCTCCTTCTTCGGCTAAAGGACTGTAAAAGAAATTTAAGTTGAAAACAGGACCAATAACGTATCTTTCTATTCGTGCACCATCAAGAGATTCTTGGTCAATAACACCATTTTCCAATAATGCTGTAGATTTCTCCGTATATTCCTTAAATGATGCACAAGTGAAAAACCCTCTTTCCAATTTTTTCTGTGCGTGGTGAAGTTTTACAATCACTAAGCAATCTATGTCTTCGGGGCTTTCAATTGCCTCAGGAAACGGTAATCCTGCTTTTTCAAGAATCCAATAGTAATCTTGATCTTCGGTTCTTTCTTCCATTCTTAGCATATTTCTTGAACCAAATAGTGGGACATGAAAATTGTTCTCAACATCATCTATAGAGGAATAAGAGGTGAAAGAGCGATTAGGTATGTAGACAACGTTTCGCTTGCGCATCTCTATTTGCATCGATTCTTCCATTACGTCATTGAAAGATGACATAATGATAGTTTTGTCAACCATTCCTCGCTTGACTCTACCTGAATTAGTTCGGTGGGTTTTGAAATAATTGGCGTAAGTCTTGTGTCTACCCTCCTTGCAGTATGCGACGGTAGGGAATCCTTCTTCGATAGCCCCATCACATATGTCAAGAGCGGAATGAGATGCAGTCATGCCGATACGTAGTTTTAATCGGTCGTATTGCTCGACTATTTTTGCTACATCATCCTTGTCAATCATGAATAAGCCTCATTGTATTTTTGTGCACTCAGTATTTGATTTTTGAGTTCAGTCGAATTTTTGCAACTGCATCAACTCTTCGGTTGACAAAGTATCGCCAGACATAAGCTTGGTCATCAAATCTTGAACTTCTACTCTCGCTTCTGATTTACCTTCTCCAACATCGCCACCGTCCATGGCAGAAATCATGTCTTGAATTGAATGCAAACAGCGTAATGATACAATGTAGAGGTGGTGCGCCTTATCGGCTTCTTTCTTGGATTTACGGAGTTCCCGGTGGCAAGATTCTGCTTTTTCTCGCTGTTTGTCAACTTCCTTATTCCACTGTAGCATGAGTTCGTGGGCTTCTTGTGCAGCATTAGCAGCATTCTGCACTTCTTCGTGAGCATCTTCTTGTTCAGCAAGCGCTGCCTTGAGTTCATCTCTTAGGCCCTTCATGTCTTCATTTCCATCATCAACAGATTTCATCTGCTTGAGTTTTGAGCTTATCTCTTTCATCCTTTTCATGACTTTCTTTTCGTTCTTGCCGGTATGCCTACCTTGCTCAAACTCTCTTTCTAGTCGTTCCAATTCTCGTCGTAATTGATGGGATGTTACCGGTCTTTGACCACGCTTTCCGCGTGTGTTATCTTGTTCGACGGGGCCTCTTGAAGAGTCCATTCGTGATTTAATCTCTTTGACTTTTTTGTTTGCGTCTTGTCTAATGATTTTCTTTTCTCGTACAATCTCGTTCATTTGTTCACGAATTTCTCGCTGTTCTCTCACTTGTACAATCAGTTCTTTTACCTCAGCATTGAGTTCATTTCTAGCTGTTGAATGAGTCTTGGATTTCTTGTTCCATTCGTCTCTAGTCTCACGGAATTTAGTCGCTTTTTCATTCACCATATTCTTTTTTTGGTCAAGAACTTGATTTATTTCGCTCATTACAATACTCACCTTTCGTGCAAGATTCCCACCTTACACTGGCATCGCGACCGTTATCCCCCATTTAATGCTTGATATGGTGAGCATGATGCGTTATTGCTGAGATTAATTCTTTGTCGAGTCAAGATAGGCGTCTAAACGTGATGCTGCATTAGAAATATTCTTTCTGATTGCCCCCAGATTTGAATTTGTTTTACATCCGACTACTAAGGTGTAATTCTTCGCCAATCCATGAATGATTAGTATTTTTTGCTCGGTGATAATTGACGTCTGCTCGAACCTCTCCGTAGCGAACAAGATTTCAGCAAATTTAGCCAATTGTTGTTTTGTTTTACTGTCTGCAGGGACTGAACTAACAATGAATCCTTGATCGTCAAGAACTGCAGCACTGAGGATATAATCAGAGTCCATTAAATCGGAGGTGACGAACTCTTCCATGTTTTGTCATAACGGTAGGGTGTATAATTATAGCCACAGTTACAATTTCCCAATCATCATAAAACCATCTTCATTTGAGTAATAATTCTGAATGGTTTTATCGATACTTAACCCATGCTTAAGGTAAAATTTCTGGGCTCGCGAATTAGATTTCCTCACCTCTAATTGTATCATGGTTTTTCCTTCAGATTTTGCCGCTTCAATTACCTGAGATAAGATGGCTGTCCCATGATTATTATTTTGAACCTGTTTATCTAGTACCAGTGCA
>CEUJ01181450.1_pt1 | contig 19015 bp, 14 predicted proteins | sample 361531 | NCBI WGS metagenome assembly CEUJ01 (sample SAMEA2622842, study PRJEB7988) | marine metagenome | biome: marine biome (ENVO:00000447); feature: marine epipelagic mixed layer (ENVO:xxxxxxxxx); material: "saline water (ENVO:00002010), including plankton (ENVO:xxxxxxxx)" | depth 140 m | reverse complement strand
AAAATGTATCAAATATTTCTGAGGCATCTCAAGCCATTCTAGATAATGGTAGTGGTCAGCATTGGCAAATGTATTCAATTAGAGACGGTGTTGATAGGCATGAGTCTGGTAATTTGTCCGAGAGAGAGAATTTTTTCCATAAACCTCAGGTGGCTTTGAACCATTATTGGAAAATTAATGAAATATCTAGGTTATCTTCTAGTGTCTACTGGTCAGGTGGAATGGGTGGAGGAACCGGCACTTATGGTAGTGTCGATAGATCGCCAGCAGTTGCAGGGAATAATTGGTGGGCTAGTTCTCCATGGAAATGGGATTGGAATAAGACTATAGCTTACAATGATACAAGTTCTTCAGGTTCCAAAGGTATATTGAGAAATAGTAATAATCGTCAGTCAACAATAGGTATATTATCTAAGCTAAATTACGATTTTAGTGAGAATTTGAAGACTCAGGTAGGTATTGATGCAAGGTCAGCCCAAATATATCACGTTAAAACAATCAGGGATTTACTTGGTGGTGATTATTTTGTAAATACCGATAGTGATTTTGATGCAGAAAATCAACAAAAAGGTCTAGGCGATCCTGTCGATTACAATTATACTAACACAGTAGGATGGTTAGGTTTTTTTGCACAAGCTCAATATAATTCTGGTCCTCTTTCCGCTTATGGAATGGCAGGATTAACTTCTGTAAAATACACTCACTGGAACCATTTTATGCGAGCAGCTGATTATAATTTTAGCTACGTTGAAGAAAAAGATGGTAGTGACGCTGACTGGGTAGAAGGGCCTGGAGATGATATGGGAGGAAATCCTGGTGAATTGTATATTGAGGCAGATCCTATATCCACCACTCAGTTGAAAGGTGGGGTTATGTATGATTTGGGTGATAAATTATCATTTTTTAGTGTAATTCCTTACCTAGGGCAATTATCTGATAATACTTCTGCTTGGTTTAATTTTGGTCTTGTAGACAAAGCTCCAATTTTTGACCAAGTCATCACTGATGATACTGCTCAATTATCAACAGATCCGACTACAGAAAAGTTTACTGCTTTTGAGTTTGGTGTCAATGGTAATTCAAATGATGGTTCGATGGCTGTAAAAACAAATTTCTATTACACAATGTGGTCTGATAGAATTGCCACAAGAACAGTTGAGAATATTGATGGTGATGATGATATAATCTTTTTGACAGGAATCGATCAATTACACACTGGAATTGAAACTGAATTGGCGTTGCAGGTACACCCAATGGCTAGAGTTGATTTAGGTGTGGGTCTAGGTAACTGGAGATATGTTGATAATGCATCTGGTAGATACAAAGACTACAGTGGAGAAGAAGAGGATATTGAATACACATATTACTTAAAAGATCTAAGAGTTGGTGATATGCCTCAAACAACTCTCTCTGCTGCATTAACACTGTCTCCAATTGAAGGTACCTCTTTAAGCTTTAATTATAGATATTACAGCAGAAACGTATCAGATTGGAGTCCAACTAGTAGAACATCTGAGTCAGACACAAGGTCTACTTGGATCGCGCCTTCTTATGGCATTTTAGATATACATGGTAGTTATGACATCCCATTTGAAGTCGCAGGTGCAAAACCTGTTTTCTACTTGCATATTTTTAACGCTTTAGACGAAGTATATATTCAAGATGCTACAGATAACAGTCGATACAACGCATGGGGAGATAATCATTATGCTTCAGATGCAGAAGTATTTTTTGGACTACCATTTAGGTTTAATACCGGACTAAGTATCAATTTCTAATATATAATATGTAAATTGTACATATCATGTACATAGATTGTTACATAAAATTAAGATGCCCCTTTTAAGGGGCATCTTAATTTTTTATATAAACATTACAGATTTAAAACCCAGTGTTTCTATGAATATTCTACATATTTTTAACTCTGATGGTGGAGGTGGAATAGGTGGAACTATAGAATTTATTAATCAAACTATTTTGCAAGATGCTCGTCTTCGACATTTTATCGTAATACCCAAAGGTTCATCTGAAAAAAATGTAATCAATAAATTTATATCAAAAGAAAATATATTTATCATTCAAATACCTTTACATTGGTGGAATAAAAAGACTAGCCATTCGATTTTAAGAAATATTTTCATTGAAATTTATGGTCAGTTGAAGACATTTTTTCATTTTTACAGTGTTTATCTTTTAAAAAAAATAATTTATAAATATAAAATAGACCTTATTTATACAACTACATCATGTATAAAAAGTGGCGCACTAGCAGCTAAACTATGCAAAAAACCACATTTATGGCATATTAAAGAAAGAATAGGAGAATTTGGTTTTTTAAAATTCTATCAGAAAGATGAAAAATTAGTAGACTTTTTTTATAAGCACAGTTCTATAGTCTTATGTATGAGTCACTATGTCTCTGAACCTTTTGTTAAAAATAGTGATGAAAAAAAACTTAAAATTGTTTACGATGGATTAGATTTAAAAATATTTAATAAGCAAAATTTAAAAAATGCACGTAGTTCTTTTAGGGATAAATTTAAATTAAAAGAAAATGAATTAGTTTTTGGTAACGTTGGATCTTTGGGTTCAAATGTTAAAAGACATGACTTATTTATAAATGCTGCTATTGAAATCTGTAAAAATTTTAAAAAAATCAAATTTATAATTTTTGGTAGTTATCCAAAACCTTCAAGGTTTTTTAAGAAAGATACTTATGAAAATTTTATTAATTTTAAAAAAGAAATAAGAAAAAATAATTTAGAAAAAAAAATAATTTTTGCTGGTCACCATACTAATATTCCTTCTGTAATGTCTTGCATGGATGTATTAGTTCATACTTGTGATATGGAGGGTTTTGGAAGAGTGATAATTGAGGCAATGGCTTCTTCAAAGCCTGTAATTTGCCCTGACAAGGGTGGAGCTGCTGAAATTGTAATTGATAAAAAAAACGGTTTGCATTTTAAATCTGGTCGATTGTCAGATTTGATTGATAAAATTGATACTATTATAAAAAATAAGGAATTAATAAGTTCTTTCGGAAAAGAGGGCCTTATAATTGTAAAAGAGAAATTTACAATAAATAAACATGCCAAAAATGTCATTCAATTAATTGATGACTTAAAAAAATAATTTTGTTTAAAAATAAAAGATACATTCTCATAACCGGTGGAGCTGGATTCATTCCTAGCTCTTTAGCTGATTCGTTATTAAAAGATTCTAGAAATTTTGTTGTAATTCTAGATAATCTTTTGACTGGTGATTTAGGAAATGTTCCTGTTCATGATCATTGCCAATTTATAGAAGCTGATGTCAATAATTTTAACGATTTGCATAAAGTCATGAATGACTTCAATTTTGATTTTGTTTTTCATTATGCAGCCGTTGTTGGAGTTCAGAGAACATTAAATAATCCTTTATTAGTGCTTAAAGATATAGATGGAATAAAAAATATTTTGGAGCTTTGTGTTTTAAAAAAAATTAAGAAAATATTTTTTTCATCATCATCTGAAGTTTATGGCGAACCGATTGAACTTCCAATGAACGAAGTTACAACACCTTTAAATTCAAGACTGCCTTATGCAATAGTTAAAAATATTGGCGAAGCCTATGTTTCATCATATGGAAAAGAATATGGCTTGAATTATACAATAATGAGATTTTTTAATACTTATGGCCCAAAGCAAAGTAATGATTTTGTTGTTTCCAAGTTTATTGATTCAGCATTAAAAAATAAAGATTTAACCATTTATGGTAATGGTGAGCAAAGTAGAACTTTTTGTTATATTAAAGATAATTTAGATTTTACTACTAAATGTTTAGAAAATAATTTGTTGAATAATGAAATTGTTAACGTTGGTAATGAAGTGATTATTTCCATAAAAGAATTGGCTAGTATTATTATTGATATAACTGACTCGAGTTCAAAAATAATTCATTTACCTGAATTAAAAGAAGGTGATATGTTTAGTAGGCAACCAGAAATATCTAAAATGAAAAAAGTTTTAAATAGGGACCTAATAAACATACATGATGGAATTATTGAATTACTTAAAAATGAATAATAAATGGAACAAAGTGAATTCAAATTAACTTTAAAAGAAATTTAATGGAGACTGTCAAAAATATGATTATTGCAGAGATTGGTCAGGCTCATGATGGTAGTTTGGGGATTGCACATTCATATATAGATGCCATAGCTAAATCTGGGGCAGATGCAGTTAAATTTCAAACTCACATTGCTAATTCTGAAAGTAGTGATCTTGAAAAATGGAGAGTGAAATTTAGTAAGCAAGATAAAACAAGGTTTGATTATTGGAAGAGAATGGAGTTTTCTTATTCTCAGTGGAAAGAGCTTAAAGCACATGCTAATGATGTGGGTTTGAAATTTTTGAGCTCTGTTTTCTCCATCGAAGCCTTTCATATGATGAATGAAATAGGCGTTTTTGCTTGGAAAATTGCATCTGGGGAAATAAATAATTTTCAATTATTAAAAAAAATGAAAAAAACTAAAATACCTATTTATGTTTCGACAGGTATGAGTTCATGGAATGAAATTGATAATGTAGTAGAAGATTTAAAAAAGGATAATGTTGATTTTACCGTCTTCCAATGTACCTCAATGTATCCTACCCCAGAAGAATATTGGGGTTTAAACGTAATACAAGAAATAAAAAATAGATATAGTTGTAATGTTGGATATTCAGATCATTCTGGTCATATCTATGCTGGATTATCAGCTTTTACCTTGGGCGCATCTATATTGGAAGTGCATGTAACTTTTTCAAAAGATCTTTTTGGACCAGATACTTCAAGCTCAATCGATTTTAATCAATTAAACAAACTTGTAAAAGGTAGTAAGTCAATTATTAAGTCTTTAAATAATGATGTTAATAAAGATGATGTTTCATTAAAACTTGAAAAAACAAAATTAATTTTTGGAAAAAGTGTATTTGCTAGTAAAGATCTAAAAAAAGGTGAAACTATAAATGAAAAAAATATAATTTTTAAAAAACCTGGTGTTGGCATAAATATTGATGATTGGGAATCCGTAAAAGGGTCTAAGCTTAAAAGGTCTATTAAATCTGGAACAATGATAAAATTTGATGATATCATTGTTGAAAGTATAGTTGATTGAAAATACTAAATCTTGAACCTAAAGATTATTCTAGCAAAGCAATTAATTTGTTAAATGAGGTGGGCTACGTAATCAGTTTTAACGGTCTCGATCATGATATGTATGATAAAATTGGAACGTCTGATGTTATAATAACTCGTTTAAAATATCAAATTAACAAAAATTTTATAGACAGATCACCAAATTTAAAATACATATTAACAGCTACTACCGGTCTTGATCACATAGATCTAGAATATGCTAAAAAAAAAACAATAAAGGTTATATCACTTAATGGCGAGACTAAATTTCTTAGTGATATACACGCTACTGCAGAGCATACATGGGCTATATTAATGAGCTTAATTAGAAATTTAAATAATGCCTATAATGATGTAAAAAATGGAAATTGGAATAGAGATGATTTTAAAGGACAAGAGTTAAACAATAAAGTGCTCGGTGTTATGGGTGGTGGTAGAATTGGACAAAAGATATTTAGATATGCAAAAGCTTTCAATATGAAAGTCATATGTTATGACCCTCATGTAGATAATTTCCCTGATTATGTTAAAAAGGTCAATAATTTTCAAGATTTTTTAAAAGCATCCCAAATTTTGACTTTACATATTCCTTTAAATAAACGTACAAAAAATATTATAGGATATGACGAGTTAAGGTTGCTTCCTAAAGGTGGTATTTTGATAAATACTTCAAGAGGAGGAGTCATTGATGAGGATGCTTTGGTGCAAATTATGTTAGAAAAACATTTGTTTGGATGTGCTCTTGATGTTGTAAAAGATGAAAGAGTTCATGAAGTTAGGAAAATTTCTAAATTATTTGATTATCAAAAGAAATTTGATAACATTTTAATCACTCCTCATATTGCTGGTGCTACAAAAGAGTCTATGGAAAAGACTGAAATTTTTATTGTTAATAAATTCCTAAAAGATTTAAGGGCTTAGAATGGAACCCTCAAGAAAGAAAATTTGTGTTGTAATTACGGCTAGACCTAGCTACTCAAGAATTAAGACCGTTCTTAGAGAAATAAAATCCAACCCAGGTCTAGAGCTCCAATTAGTTGTAAGCGCTTCAGCATTATTAGATCGGTATGGGTCTGTTATAAATGTAATTAAAGCAGATGGTTTTGAGCCTAATTCACTGGTTCATGCAGTAGTTGAGGGTAGTACTCTTCAAACAAGTGTCAAATCTACAGGGTTAGCGATTATGGAGCTGTCTTCTGTTTTTGAAAGCCTAAAACCAGATGTTGTTATAAGCATTGCTGATAGATATGAAACAATTGCTACTGCAATAGCATCGTCGTTTATGAATATTCCTTTAGCGCATATTCAAGGAGGCGAAATTACTGGATCAATTGATGATAAGGTGCGGCATGCAGTAACAAAAATGGCAGATGTGCATTTTGTTTCTAATACTTATGCATATGAACGAGTAATTGGAATGGGCGAGAGTCCAAATAGGGTTTTTAATACAGGATGCCCTTCAATAGATATTGCATTTGATGTAAAGCAGAAATATGAAAACACATTATTTTCTCCTTTTAGTAAATATAAAGGTACAGGGAACAAATTCGATGTCTCAAATGGTTATATAGTTGTTATGCAGCATCCTGTAACTACTTCACATGATGAAAGTTCATCCCAAATCTATGAAACTTTAGCAGCAATCAAAAAATTAGATAAATCAATATTTTTGTTTTGGCCTAATATTGATAGCGGCTCTGAAGAAATATCTAAAAATTTAAGAATTTTTCAAAATGAAGTAATGCTTCAAGGGAAAAATATATATTTTTATAAAAACCTTGAACCAGTTGATTTTTTAAGATTAATTATGAACAGTGATTGTCTGGTAGGCAATTCTAGTGTAGGTATTAGAGAATCCTCATTTTTGGGTATTCCAACAGTAAACATTGGTGACAGACAGATGGGTAGGGATAGATATGAAAATGTAATTGATGTAGATTATGATAAGAATCAGATTTTTAATGCCATTCAAAAACAAATAAAAATTAAAAAATATAATTCATCCAAATTATATGGTGATGGCACCTCTGGGGAAAAAATTTCTAATCATTTGTTGAACCTAAGCCTCAAAGACTAGTTTAAACTTTTATTATGAGGCAACCTACTTTTTCAATTTGTATTCCGAATTATAATTATGGCCATTTAATAAGTGAAACAATAGACAGTGTCCTTAATCAAACATTTCAAGATTTTGAAATAATCATTGCAGACAATGCATCGGACGATAATTCTATAGATATCATCACTTCATACAAAGATGATAGGATAAAATTAATTAAAAATAATTTAAATATTGGTTTTGCTCCTAATTTACAAAAAGTAACCAGTCACGCCAGAGGTCGTTTTATCAATTTATTATCTAGTGATGATAGGATGAGAGTCAATGCACTTGAGGAGTATAATAAGTTTATCACTAAACAAGGAGACAATGCTGAAAATACAATTTATATTAGTGATTGTTATAAGATCGACTCTGATGGTAATGAATTTGATACCATAAAGAGGGACAAGGAAAAATTCTTGGAAGTCAGTAGTTACAATAATGATGATTTAAATAATTTAAATCTAGAGGATTGTACAATTGCTAAGGGAAAAGACATACTTAAAAGTACTTTATTGGAATTAAGAACTTTTGCATCTTTTTTAACTATAATTTATCCTAAAAAAATTTATGACAAAGTTGAAGGTTATAATGGTATAAAATTTGTCGGTCCAGATAAATTTTTTAATTACCAAATATTAATGCAAAATCCAAATATTTGTTATATTCATCAACCATTGTTTGAATATAGGGTTCACTTAACACTCAATCAAATATCCCAAAACCTAAACCTCAAACAACAGATTGATGATTATACTTATACAATTGATTTTAGCGATAAGGAATTAGATAGAATTGGTTTGAAACGGAAAGACTTGATAAATACTTTTGTTAATAAAATCTCTTTAAATAAAGCATTGTCAAGTTTTGCATTCGGAAATTATAGAAAAGCATTCCGAATATTTACTTTTTGTGTAAGCGCTTATCCTTTAGAAACTTTTAAGAACGTTAAATCTTATTTAATTTTATTTTTTCTAATCATTGGTCCATTTTCTATATTGTTTTCTAAATTTTTCTATTATTTATATAAAAAGTTTGGTCCAAAAAGATTTTAAATGCTAATCAATGGCAGTCTTAGATAATTTTTTCATTTATGTAATAGTACTTTTATTTCCATTTGATAACCAATTGCCAACTTTAAATGGATACTCTACCTTATTTATTTATTTTGCTTTTTTATCAATTTACATTTTGCTTTTTAGAGGCAATAAATTTTTAGTCGTAGTTAATAATTCAATATCTAAATATTTAATATTTTTTATTATTATTTGTTTTTTTGTTGAATTTTTTCATTCATCATCTAGATATATATTTATTCAAAGAACTTTTAATATGATTTTAGGTGCGTTGTTTTTCGCGACTTTATTGGATAAAAAACAATCAATGACGCCATTGTTGTATGGTCTAATTACAAATGGAGCAATTATAAGTTATTTAGGTTATACGGGTCTTTTTAAATCTCTAAGTACTGCAGGTTCAAATTATTCATTTTTTGAGGCTACTGATTTTCGATTAAATGTTATGGATACATCAAATTTTGTTCAAGAAAATCTCAATAGAATTTCAAATTACATAGGATTATCTGGTATAATAACTTTAATTGCAGGAATAAATACCAAAGCTAAATATAAAAAGATGTTCCTTTACATTGTTTCATTAATATGTCTATTTACTCTTTTTTTACCTATGTCTAGGTCAGGGGTATTAATTGTATTTCTAACTGTTTTATTTGTACTATTTAAATTTAAAAAGCTTAAAAAAACTATTTTCCTTTTAATAATTTTTTCAGCCATAATAATTAATTTCGTACCAGATATTGTATTTTCAAGATTTTATGGTACATTAGATATTTTAAATGCTGTAGATAATTTTTATGAAGTTAGAGATTCTAGAGTTAGGTTGATTGACTCTTTTAGTTTTCATTTTTGGGATGCATTTCCTTTTGGAGTCGGGGAAGGTAATTATTGGGGTGATTGGGGCAAAAGAAGTCTTTTTTCTACATGGAGAGGCGTTTTCGGTGCACATAACATTTTTGCCCAAATATATTTTCACTGGGGTTTAATTTGCTTATTGATATGGTTAATTATATTTGGCAAGACATACCAACTAATTTTTAACATTCACTTAAAAGATAATTTAAATTCAAACATTGCTGCAGCTTTTTTTATTTATTCACTTTTATTATGTTTTTTCACACATAACATGTATTTGAAAATTTATTCAATCTGTTTTGGGTACATAATATCTTATTCTTGTTTTAGTAAACCTAGACTAAAGACCGTAGGCAATTAATTGATAAAGGCTAAAATATATAATATCATAACTATGGCTTTGCCCAAGAATGATAGCCTCATTGTAAAGTTAGTTGAGCATTTAAGAGGAACTAATGCTCTAAATCTTTATAATAAATATAAAAAATCTGATTTAATGAGTATTAAAGATATAAATGAAAATAAAATAAAAAAGCTAAATATTTTATTTAATAGTATTTTTAAAAATAATCAATTTTATAAAAAACATTGGAAATTAAATGATCTAAATCAATTTAAAATTAGTTCCCTAAGTGAATTGGAAAAGATACCAATTTTAACAAAAAATCATTTAAAAAATTCTTATGATGACTTGATACATAAAAATATCATGAATATGCAATATGAAAAGGCTTTTTCAGGTGGAACCACAGGCGATCCTGTTAAAGTATTAATGGATCGAAATTCTAGAAGTCATAGCACAGCGGCAATTATGAGGTACTTTAACTGGTGGGGGTGTGAAATAGGTCAAAAAACCGTCGTTTTATGGGGTAGACAATTTAGTTCAGATATAGGAAAGTTTGGCAAGATTAAAACTGATATACATAGGCTACTTACAAAAAAATTATACTTAAACACATTTATGTTAAACGATAATATTTTATTGGAACACTACAAAAGTTTTCATGCATATAATCCATACATTTTAAGAGGTTATGCTAATTCAGTATATTTATTTGCTCAATTCATTTATAATCAAAAATTGGAAATACCAGATAATCTGAGGTTGATTAGCTGTACTAGTGAAAAATTAACTAATGAAATGAAAATATTTATTGAAAAGGTTTTCAATGTTGCAGTGACAAACCAATATGGATTCGGTGAAATTAATAGTGTTGCTTTTGAATGTAGAAAAGGAAGAAATATGCATATAGTTGATGAGCATGTTCATGTAGAGGCACTAGATGAAAATGATCAAGTCGTTTATGATGAACCTGGAAGATTGGTTGTAACTGATTTAGATAATTTTACGATGCCTTTAATAAGATATGAAGTCGGTGATATTGGTGTTATTTCCAAGCAAAAATGTATATGTGGTAGGCATAACAATGTTTTAAAAGAAGTTACAGGCAGGTTGTCTAATGCTTTAGTGCTTGCAAATGGTAATAAAATTGCACCTTCATATTGGTCTGTATTATTAAGGCCATATAGAAGCATTATACAATCTTGCATAAATGTTATAGACGGAAGACATATTGAAGTATATTTATCACTATCAACAAATAATGATTTTCTTGACATACCTTATCTTAAGAGTTCTATTAACAAAATATTAGGTGAAAAAATTACCTTTTCAATCATTCAAGTTACTGACGTCCCCAAACCAAAATCTGGTAAGGCTGTTTGGGTCATATACAACAATGAAAAAATCTCAAAAAATCATCCTCTTTTTATAAAAAAATTATGAAAATTTTTAATTTTATTAAACTAACAAAAAATAACAATTCCGACGTCAAAATCGGAGCAATTGGAGACATAGTATGTAATCATTATGCTGAAAAATTTTTTTCAAAAAATAAAATAAATCCATGGAGTAAATCTGTAATTGAATGGGTCTCAAACCTGGATATACTTCTCATTACTTTTGATGGAACTTTTCCTGGTTCAAATTTAAAAGATTGGGAACCGAGAGTGATAAATGGGGAAAATATTATCGACATTCTTCCTAGAGCAAAGAATACGATAATAAATTTAGCTAATAATCATGCATTTGACGCAGGCTATGAAGGTTTTAAAAAAATGACTGATTATCTAGATGATAAAGGGTTTTTGTGGTTAGGTGCAGGAAAATCACAAGAAGATTCAGAAAAATCTTTAAATATTACAATGAATGGTACGGAAATAAGTATAGTTTCCGCTGCACATCATGGTTGCCATCCAAGACCACCAATTCCATCTGGCGGGCAAGTATCTAGATTAGAGAGCCAGTCATGGTGGGATAAAATAGACCTTTATAATGATAAATTACTAATAGCATTAATTCATGGGGGTGTGCAAGGCAGTCATTATCCATCGCCAAAAGGGATGCAAATTTCTAAACAGTTAGTAGATAAGGGTGCAGATATTGTGCTTTGGAGTCATGCACATGTCTTTCAAAGTTTAGATAGATATAAAGGAAGTTTTATATGCTATGGATTAGGTAATGCTTTTCAAACCCCCTTAAATGGTGAAATTAAAAATTCAAATCCTAATAAAATGTATGATATAGGATTGTGTTTAGAAATTGGATTATTTAAAAAGGTATTAAATGATGTTAAGTATGGTTTTTATGAGCGAGATGGGGAATATTTAGTTAACACAGTAAATGGAAAATATTTAAATAATTTAATGATAAAAATAAATAAGAAGGTAAAATACAAAAATTATAAGCTTTTTTGGAGGATTTACAGAATATATCAAGATGTAGTTCTAAAGGTCATTAGTTTTATATTCAGAAAAAATTTGTTTAGTCAATTATTATCTTTAAAGCCATATCACTTTAAAAAAGTCTTTTATAATTTAAAAAACTTTAAAGATGATTCTATAGATGTATAATTAATTATGCATTATTTAGTGTTCAATGTAATTATGTTTTAATTAACCTATTGTGAATAATAAAATAACATTTATAATCGGTAATCTTGGAGTGGGTGGAACGGAAAAGCAGTTATTCCAACTGCTAAAAGGACTTAATGTTTTAGGGCAATATCAATTGATTGTAGTTCTTTTTAATAAACATTCACATAAAACTATATATAATGATTTTAAAAGACTTAAGTGTATTAGGCTCGTGGATATCAACAGCGGTTCTGCGCTAAAAAAGACTTTTTTTTTACGTAATTTTCTCAAAAAAGAGAAACCTCAAATTGTCTTCTCCTGCAATTTTTATTTGAATGTTATATGTTATTTTGCAACATATAAAATGCTAACGACCAATATTTCTTGGATTAGGTTTTTGCCAAGTAATGATAGATTGAATAGCTTTAAACTAGGCCCATTATTAAAGTTAGCTTTTTTATGGCCTGATGTTTTCATATCAAATAGTTCCATAGCTAATAATCTAATTCAAAAAAAAACAGCTAATAGAGGTAAAAAATTAAAATTCTATAAAATTAATAATGGTGTAGAATTATCGAATGTAGAGATCAATTCTAAAATAGAAAAAACATTCGTTATCGGATATCTAGGCAGAATAGATAAAAATAAAAATGTTGATATGCTATTTCATGTTTTTTCAAAAATGAGTATCAAAAATAATAATATCAAATTAGTAATTGTTGGTGAGGGGCAAGAGCGAAAAAATATTTTAAAATTAATTGGTAAACATAATCTAGATAAATATGTAGAGTTACATAGGTTTACAAATAATCCTAATTCATTCATAGATCAGTTTAATATACTCTGTCTGCCCTCTAAGGCGGAGGGGCTACCTAATGTTGTCCTTGAAGCTATGTCGAGAAAATGTCCAGTTATTATATCTAATGTAGGCGGAAATCCTGAATTGTTGGTTAATGGTAAATATGGCTATTTATTTGACCCAAATAACCCTGATGATCTATACGATAAATTGAATTTTGCAAGGGATAATAAATACGAGATCAATACCATGGCTGAAAAAGCTTACATACATGTGAGGAAAAATTTTTCAATAGAAAAAATGGTTGAAAATCATAAAAATATTTTTGATTTATTTTTAAATGATAACAAGAAAATCTGATTATAAATTATGAAAAAATTAATTTTTATCATTACATGTATGTTACAAACTTTGAAAAGTCAGCCAATTGTAATTGAAGATTTTATTTATTCTCAGCAATATTATTATCAAAATTATTACAAAAATTTTAGTAAGATTTCTACATTTGGTCCATTAGCATATAATGATTTTTTTAATGATGAATCAAATGACTCATCCAGATTTAAGTTAATTGGTGGACTAGAGTTTATAAATACTGATAATAAAGGATATGCGCATAGTTTTCGGTTATATACCTCATATCATTTTAAAAATAATTTCTATTTTTACTTTAACCCAAGATTGGTTTCAGATGTTAAACTTTTCCATCGGTACTCTGGATTACCACGTGATATAAGAAGGATTGGTTTTAACTCTGGCGAGACTGACTTATCTGGTTTTGGATTTTCTAATGATTCATTTATTTTACAAGTTGGACGTGGTCGTCAAAGCTGGGGAGCAGGTAATGACATTCAATTAGTGATAAGCAATAATTCTGTATCTTATGACCATTTCTTATTTGGAATTAATTTGAAAAATTTAAGATTAAGATATTTTCATGGTTTTTTGGAGAGATTTAAAGACCATAATCGTTATTTAGTTGGTAAAGGTATTGAGTATACTAATCAAAAAAATTTTCTAATTAGTTTATCTGAAATAATTATTTATAGTGGAAATAATAGACCACTTGATATATCCTATTTAAATCCCATTTCTTCACATTTAGAGATTGAATTGAATGAAAGACAAAACATTAATGGTACTGGTAGTGGTAATGCTGTTTGGCAATTATCTCTAGAATATTTTATCAAATCGAATATTAAATTATCTTTTAATTATCTACTTGATGAATATGTATTAGATGAATCTGAAAGAGAATTGGGTAAAATTAATTTAGACGCTACTTCTGCCAAATTTGTTTATAATGTAAAAAATACTAAATATGATTTCTACTCTTATTTTTTTCAATTAGTCAATGTTGGTACTCATACATTTAGACATGAGGCGATAAGGAATGAAGAAAATAATATTTATTATGGGTTTAATAATTTTGTTCATAGAGGCTTACCTCTAGGATGGGAAGCTGGAAGCGACAGTAGAGATTTACGATTTGGAATTATTTTAGGAAAACATGATAATTTTAACATGAAGTTGTCCTCAGGGTTTTTAGAAATTGGAAGTAATTCAATTCTTTTTGATCCATATAAACCATATGAAAATACGTACAAAACCAAATTCCCGAGTGGGGATTCTGTAAATAAAAACTATTTTTTACTTAAACTTTTTTGGTATTATAATCAAAAATGCTCAATAGGTTTTCGTTTCAATTACAATGATTATAATAATGATGGGAATTCCCTTCACTTTATTCATAATTATAATTTTAATTAAAACACATTTACACTAAAGTTCAATGAAAGTATTATTCTAAAATAAGCTAAGTATACAAAAAAAATATTATGCACCATTTGTTATCAAATAATACAGATTATAAAAATATATTTATTGATTAATTAAAAATGAAAATATTGTTTATTTCTAGTCATTATACCCATTCCTCTGGATCTGCTCCCTTTGTAAAAAAGGAATATAATGCGTTAAGAGATCTTGGTCTTGATATAGATTTATATGCCTACTCAGGAGGATGGAGCATGGTTAATTATGCTAATCATCTATACAAGATATATAGGTTAATTAAAACAAAAAAGTACGATATCCTGCATGCTAGGTTCGGACAATGTGGCGTATTAGCAATTTTTTTTAAGGATACAAAATCTATTGTAACATTTGGTGGAAGTGACTTGACTGGCACTAAAACAATATTTTTTTTAAAAAATTTTGTTTTAACTAGGTTATCTAGATTTGTAGCAAATAAATGTGACAAAGTGATTTTAGTATCAAGTTCACTTAAAAAATATATAAAAAATAATAATTACTCGATTATTCCCAGCGGAGTTAATATAAAAATATTTAAACCTATTGACAAAAATTTAGCGAGAGATAAACTTTCGCTTTCTTTAGATAAAAAATACATTTTATTTGTTGGTAATCCGAAAAATAAGATAAAGCAATTTCATATAATTAAGGAACTCTGTTCAAACTTACAATCTTTAAATTCTGGTTTTGATGTAGAGCTTTTGATAGTTAATGGTAAAAAAGATTATGAAGTATCATTATATATGAACAGTGCAGATTGCTTGGTTCTTACTTCACTGCATGAGGGATCTCCAAACGTTGTAAAAGAGGCAATTGCTTGCGAATTACCTATTGTTTCTTTTGATGTGGGAGATGTTAGGGCACACATTAGACATTTTAAGGAATGTTTTTTGGTAAATAAAAAGAGTCAAAGAGTTCCATTACTATTTGATTATACAAAAAAAGTATTATCAAAAAATGAAAGAATTAATGGAGGTTTTAAATATGTTAAGAATAATATTTCAACAGATATAATGGCAGAAAAAATTAATAATATATACACAGAAATTTTGAAATAGTGTATAATATTTTCTTTTTTATTTTCTAAACCTATCGCAATTATAATTTAAAACTCTTAATTATAGTTCTTAAATTATCTTCAGCTACATTTTGTTGTATATATATCTTCATTATAAATAAAATTAAAAAAATAAAATTCTTTGAAAAATAATATAAAACATAATATTCTAGTTTGGGGATTAGGGTACGTTGGAAGTGTTACATCAGCTTGTTTATCTAAGATGGGATATAATGTATATGGTATTGATACTAGCCAAGAGAAAGTTGATTTATTTAAAAAGAAAATTTGTCCAATTGAAGAACCAGAGCTGGAGGAATTAATTTTTGATGCAATTAAAAATAATAAATTTTCTGCTTCTTTAACTCCTCCAAGAAAAATAGATAAATATGGTTATTCAATCATATGTGTTGGTACTCCAAGTTTAGATAATGGCTCACAGAACTTATCATTTTTAAAACAGGTTTGTGTTGAAATTGGAGTACTAATTAAGAAAAGTCACAGTTTTCATAATGTTTTGGTCCGAAGCACTGTTTTCCCAGGAACAGTGGAGTCAACTGTTGTAGATATTCTAGAAGATTCATCTGGTAAAATTGCTGGTAAAGATTTTGGAATTGTTATGAACCCCGAGTTTTTGAGGGAATCAACAGCAATTTTTGACTTTTTTAATCCTCCATACACTGTAATTGGAGCAATAAATTCATATTCATCTAAAAATGCTGGACTTATTTATGAAAATATTAATAGTGATATCTATCACGTTTCGCTAAAAGAGGCGGAAATTTTAAAAATGGTAAATAATGCATTTCATGCAACAAAAATTAGCTTTGCCAATGAAATAGGCAGGATTTGTTTAAAATTAAATATTGATCCAATTAAAACCATGGAACTCGTGTGTGCGGATAGAAAGCTAAATATATCAAAAACATACCTTAAGCCAGGATTTGCTTTTGGAGGTTCATGTTTACCAAAAGATTTAAGGGCCATAAACAATTTCGGAAGCGAAAACAATCTTTCGCTGCCTCTTTTGGAAGGCACCTTGAAGAGTAATGATGAGCATATCGCGTTTATAATAAATAGGTTGAAAGAAAAGGATGTTAAAAAGTTTGGAATTATGGGTTTAAGTTTTAAGTCTGGGACCGATGATTTAAGAGAATCTCCAACAATTAGACTAATTCACTTGATGATTGAAAACGGATTTGATATTTTAATTTATGATAGTTATTTAAATACAGATGGTATTTTTGGAGCTAATAAATACTATTTAATGGAAATGATTCCGAATTATGGACAATTGATTACAAAGAATATTAAAAATATTTCTAATTTTTCGAAATACATTATTATTTCAAATGATGATCCTATTTATTTTGAATTTTGCAATAATTTAAATGATGATTTTAAAATTATTGACTTATCAAAAATAGAAAATATCTAAATGTCTGACAAATTTCCATTTAAAAAAATATTGATTTTAACTCAATATTTTATGCCTGAAATGGGAGCACCTCAATTTAGATTACGAGAAATGTGTAAGGAGTTAATATCGCAAGGATTAGAAATTGAAGTAATTACTTGTATGCCTAACTACCCGGATGGAATAATCCACAAAAATTACAAGAAAAAATTTTATTTTAAAGAAAAAATCGATGAAATACCCATAAGAAGAATATTTCATTATCCCGTGGCAGGAAGAAAACCATTAAGACGGTTGTTAAGTTATTTTACTTTTACTTTTACTTCTCTATTCCTACTGTTCTCTTCAAAAAAAGTAGATATGGTTTTTGTTGAAGCACAACCCATAATACTTGCATTTCCTGCTTTGTTATTAAAGATAATAAAAGGTACTCCTTACATTTATAATACTCCAGATTTACAAATTGAGTATGCTGACGAAAAAAAATGGGTAAAGAGTAGTAGAATAATCTCACTAGCAAAGTGGTTAGAAAAATATTTAATGAAGAAATCTTTTTCTGTTACAACAGTTACTCATAGTTTTATGAGATATTTCTCAGATCAAAGGGATATTGATATAAATAAAATTACCTTTCTTCCAAATGGAGCAGATACAGGTTTTTTGAAGCCAATGGAAAAAGATAATTTTTTAATTAAGAAATTTGGTTTAGAAGGTAAAATCATTTTTTCTTATGTTGGTACCCACTCATCTTACCAAGGACTTGAAACCATTATTCATTCTGCAAAGTTATTAGTAGATCATCCTGACATTGCTATTTTAATGATAGGTAGGGGTTCTGAAAGAGAAAAACTAAAACATCTGGCAAAGGAATTGGAACTTAATAATATATATTTTTTCCAGAGCCCATATCACGAAATGGCTAAATTAATGTCGATAACCTATGCTAGCATAGTTACACTCAGAAATGTACCAATTGCTAAATACATGAGATTATCAAAAGCAATACCTCCAATTTCATGTGGAGTGCCAGTATTATACGCCGGATATGGTGAGACACTACAAATACTCACAAAATATAACTCTGGGATAGCAGTGCAACCAGAAAATCCTGCTGATTTGGCACAAAAAATTTCATTATTAGCAAATGATAAAAGTTTAAGAAGTGAAATGAGTATAAACTGTCGCAAATTAGCTCTTGAACAATTTAATTGGAAAAATATTATAAATGACTGGCAAAAACAGATTAAAAGTATTAGTAATAATGAAAAACCATATATTGAAGGGTTATAGAATTGAATTATATGAATTTTTATTTTTTAAGTAAGTTGAATAGAATGTTAAGAAGTGTGATATCATTAAATAGAAAAGATGAGTTTAAATTTATTTTGAAATATTTAAATTTAAATTATCAAGATTCCCTTCTTGACGTAGGTTCAGGTGATGGATATTGGACTTACAAATTTGCCAATAATTGTGAAGAAGTAATTGGAGTAGATCCTAGTAATGACTTACTGGCCCTAGCTAAAAAACATTACAAAAAAGAAAACTTAAGTTTTGAGTATGGTTCAGCTGAACAGTTACCATATGATAATGAATCCTTCTCAAAAATTACCTCAGTAAGCACCATAGAACACTTTGAAAACCCCATTAAAGGTTTGGGTGAAATGTGCAGGGTTTTAAAAAATAATGGGACTTTGTCAATTTCATTTGATTCATTGAATAATGAAAATTCTTCCGAAAAATTTAGAAAGTGGCACTCTAAAAAACATTATGTTAATAATTATTTTACACTAGATGCTATTGAACTAATTTTAAATCAAAA
>CEUJ01067179.1_pt1 | contig 19096 bp, 9 predicted proteins | sample 361531 | NCBI WGS metagenome assembly CEUJ01 (sample SAMEA2622842, study PRJEB7988) | marine metagenome | biome: marine biome (ENVO:00000447); feature: marine epipelagic mixed layer (ENVO:xxxxxxxxx); material: "saline water (ENVO:00002010), including plankton (ENVO:xxxxxxxx)" | depth 140 m | reverse complement strand
TCTTCTGTAGCCATTGAATCACCTGTCAGTCTCTCCAATACAAGGATCAAATGAACCCATAATCGCCGGAATATCGGCAATCTTGTATCCAATCATGCATTTACTAGCATAGGGGATTGTGATGAACATGGGGCTTCTGATCGATATTCTGTAGGGGTGCTTTCCTCGCTCTTCTCCGCCACCAACAAGATAGAACATTGATTCACCCCGGCTGTCCTCAAAATGATGGAATCCTGTTTGCCCTTCTGATGCTCTAGCAGGTGCTTTACCCCAAATATTCTCAGTGAAAATTTTGTCATCTTCCTTTGAATAGTGAGTATCAGCACCACCTGGGAAATGGGTGAATGCATCAAGAATCATGCGTGCACTCTGAATCATCTCCTCGACGCGAACACGGTACCGGTCATAGCAATCACTTCCTTTGATTGATGATCTTTCGACTGCAGGCTCCCAATCCAATTCATCGTAAACAGAGTAGGGGTGTGCCCAGCGAACATCATAATTGTGGCCTGCAGCACGTATATTGGGTCCTGTGACTCCATGGTTCATCATTTCCTCAGCTTTTGCATAACCAACACCTTGAGTACGAACAAGGAAAATTGTACTTTCATCGAGTAGTGCTTCGTATTCTTGGATTCTGTCGAGGAATAATTCCAGTTTTGCTTTACAGCGCATCGCAAATCCAATTGGAAGGTCACGCTTGACTCCACCCACTCTTGGGAAGTTGTAGTGCATTCGAGAACCACCCAATTCTTGCATCAGGTCCATCATCATCTCTCGCTCACGTAAGCACCAAACTAAACCAGTGAGATTGCCTACGTCAGGGCAGTATGCACCTAGCCACATTAGGTGACTGGCTATTCGCTGTAATTCTACAGCGATCATTCGAATGTATTCTGCCCGTTCTGGGACCTCTACCTCAAGTAAGTCCTCAGCGGCATAGATGTAAGCATGTGACCAAGTATTGGCACTCGCATAGCATAGACGATCACAGTAAGTCGTAATTTGTGTGAAATCTCGAGCTTCACAAATCTTTTCAACACCTCTGTGGATATATCCCAAATCAGGTTCAGTATCTACGACTGTTTCGCCATCGATTTTGACCTTGAGAGTCCACAGCCCGTGGGTCATAGGGTGTTGAGGCCCCATTGAAATCCACATTTCTGCCATTACTTGACCCTCCCTGAATCTTCGGGCTTGCGGCCGAATCCTTGAGCATCATCGTACATTTCATTGAAATCGTGATAGCGCAACTTGTGTTGTTTTTGAAGTGGATGGTAGCCGGTGGGTGTATCATGCGGCAAGAGGACCCGACGCATTCCCTTGTGGCCTTCGAAATCGATACCGACCAAATCCCATGTTTCTTTCTCATTCCAATCCGCACCAACCCAAATGTCGGCAACACTTGGAACTGAAGGAGTTCGAGTCTCTGGAATCGTCATTGAAATCTCAAATTCTAATGGTGTTTCAATCAGTTTGAGGGACTCGATATCGACTCTGGTTTCTTTGAGCATTTTCTTGTTAATCTTCGGATTCTTTTTGCCCAGATCTTCGTTATCTAGGCTGACCACAAATCCTGGGTTCTTCACACCTGAGCGCATCAAATGAACAACGACCTGCCAAGTTGCATCAGAATTATCTGGCCAATGTATTCCTGTAATCATTGAGCAATGGTCAACCTTCTTGGATTTCTTTAGCCATTTAGCGAGATTTCGCCACTCGGAAGCCGCCACTTCGATGTATACGTAGGCGTTCTTGCGTCTGCCACCTGTGTGGTTGCGGATTTCGGCCTGAACTGCATCGCCAAAATCTGTGATATCTGCCAAAATATCTTCAGCAGCCGCTTGGAATTGTGCTGCACTGACTTCTTTTGCCATTTCAATCCCTCAATCATCCGCGACTATAATTGGCGCGCCTCGTGCTTCTGTCTCCTCACTCGGTACTGCACCGATGCGGATAATCTTCTCACGCAGCTTCCCAAAACCATCAATCAAGGCCTCGGGACGAGGTGGACAGCCAGGAATGTAGACATCGACAGGAATGACAGTGTCTACACCTTCTAGGATGTTGTAAGATTGGAAATAGGGGCCGCCGGAAATTGCGCATTCGCCCATTGCAATGCACCACTTCGGTTCGGGCATTTGCTCCCACAGTCGGACAATGGGGTCTGCAAACTTCTTCGAGATGGGGCCGTTTACAAGCAAAACATCGCATTGCCTTGGACTGCTTCTGAATACTACACCAAAACTCTCTGCATCGAATCGAGGCGCGCCGGCAGCAGCCATTTCCAATGCACAGCACTTGATTCCAAGATGGAGGGGGAACAGGGACTTTCGTTGAGCCCAATTGAAGAATCGGCCTCCAAGAACACCGATGAAATCCTTCATTCGGCTTGCTTCAAGCGCCTTGTCGTTGAGGTCCCCAATCATATCGAGAAGACCACGGCTACTGAACGCCGTGTAGTTTTGTCCTTCGTCCATTTTTTCACCTCAAATGTAGATTCTGCCTCGCTTTCTGAACACGTACCATACGCCCAATCCCATCAACCCAAGGAACACCATGAGTGTCACCAACGAGCCGGTGGCGGCTTCAATTCCACCGGCTGCACCTGGAGCCGATGTGTGGTCGGCATTCATGGCAACAACGCCACCAAAGGCAAGGAACATGAATGCGATATCGAATACAAGGAAAATAATCGCATACCAGTAATATTGGAAATGGAAATCAATCATTGCATCCCCAACGGGATCTGCACCGCACTCGTAGGTACTGAGCCGACGAACGTACAGTGATTGGTCTGTTTCGTAACCCTTGAGCAAGAAACTGCGTAATTTGGTTGGGTCGTTTGGGTCAGGCATCGGTCGGAAAAATCGGTTCAAAATGAATGCACTGAGTGGAAAAAGGATACCCACCAGAGTCATCAATCCAAGCGAAAGATAGTCTGCAGCAACAGAGGTCATCTTGAAGCCTCAAGTGAACCCGTAGGGTTCCTTGAGTGTCTCGACTCAAAGAGGCCTGATAAGGATATCCGGCAAGCAATCGGCCCGAATCAAAACTAGACACCGAAACTTCGACGTCGATTGAGCATGATTGTAACAAGAATTCCAAGGAGCAGTGTACCAAACACAGACCACAACATGTAGTTGACCCACTCGGGTGTTTCCGGATGGGTTGCCTTCACCGACATATCCACAGGCTGAGAGCAAACTTCGCAACTCTCGGGCGTTACAATCAACGTAAATTCAAACTCATCTTCAACGGGTAAATCTACGGGAGGCTTGACACGAACACGGATGGTCTCGGTCTCACCAGGATAGAGCAACAAATCTGTCTGCTCAATATCCACGGTCCAGCCACGCAGACCTTCAGTTGAGGTAATTTCAATCTGCTCTTCGATGTTGCCACTGTTGGTCACTTCAACTAGGAAATCTGAGAACTCAGGGTGTGTTGTGTTTTGGTTCGGACCTCCTTGGACGACGACTTCTAGGTTGTGAACGGTTTCGATGGTGATGACAACATCGACACACGAGGGGTTTGCCGTATTGCGCATGGAAGCAGCACATACCTTGACCACACCGGCCTCACCATTGAGGCCCTGATCGGAACCCATGACACTGAAAGTGAGACTAACGTTGTAGACCTGAGAATCGTCTGGGATTTCATAAGGTGTAGTTCCAATTCCGACTTCGATACCATTGATGCGCAGAGTGGTCGTGATGGTAGAATCCATTCCTTGGGTTGTGAACAGGGCTGATTCAATGTAAGGAGAGGTCCCCACGTCACTTACAAGCATCGAAATGGTCGATTCGCCACCCGGGGGCAAAGTCACACTTGTAGAATCAGGCGCACCTTGTGGCTCTGCCAGAATCAACTGCATCATGTAATCATAGTTGGAGACTCGTGCAGTGACGGTCTTGGTGAATTCATTGGATGGAGCAGATACGATGTTAACTTTGATCTGAACTTGCAGATAATCTCCTTCATCTTCACTCTGGATGTGGATTCGCAAGTATACTTGTTGTGAAGCCCCTGCATCCAGTGAAATCTGAGTCACCTCGTTATCTTGGTCATCCACAAAAATCGACTGCCATGAGGGTGATGTACATCCTGATCCAGGTTGGTTTGGATCACAGGCACGCAAGCGGAAGGAATCCTGTACGTTGCCATTGTTCTGAATGATTACAGGGAAATCGACCTTCTGGTCGCTTCGACCCGTTTGATCAATGGACAGTACCGAGCCGCCAACTTCGTGTCGTTCAGCTACAGAGACCTCAACAGAGTCGGTAATCTGAATCGACGAATCGCCACCACTGGTCACGGTGAAGGAAATCGTCACACTGTCGTCAGCCAATGCATCAATGGGAACAAACACCTCGACGCTGACCGATTCTTGACGATCTGCTTGCGGTTCATGTTTACCAAGAAGATTCACGGAGGTTGAACTCATGGTTACAGTCCACCCACTGGGGACTGGGCTGTGAGCAATCGAGAATGCATCTGCGCCGTTGCCTTGGTTGGTCACAGTCAGGCTGGTTGAGTCCGCTGTTCCTGGTTCAACATTGGTGAGGTAATTGGTACCAAGAGAAGCACTTGCACCGTACGACTGACCGACCGTGACGGTCAAGATTGCGTAACAACGCTCATTGTTACCATCCAATCCGCGAATTCGGATTTCGGTTGCAGTATTGGCAGCCATACTGTCATCCGGAGTTACATCAAATGAAATCGCAGCTTGGCCATTGCCATTGTCGTAGGGTAAAGTCCGTTGACTGACTTCGGGAGTAACCCAGTTTGCCTTTGCTCCAGATTTGCCAAAACCGACTGTCCAATCGCTATTTCCATCATTGGTCAGCACCAAGTTGCCCGATTGCGAGGCACCCGGAGCGATGGTCATTGAAGTGGGAGAGAGTGTGGCTGAACACTCACGCAGCTCTGGAATGTTGAGCGTCACAGATAGGTTGTCTTGAGCAGGATCTGTGCCGGGAGGTGGAGCAGGAGCACTGACTGTCGCACGAGTGATGAAGCAATGTGAACCGGCTTCGGTTTGCTCACCATCGGGGACCTCAACAGTCACAGTGACTGTTTCCTCATCATCCGAATTCAGTGTGACCTGTGCTGGATCAACTGTCGCTTCGAGGCCGTCGGAACGGCAACTGGAGGAATCATCCATTTCGAGCGTAATGGTTTCTTGGGTCTGACCCGTGTTTTTCACAGTGATTTCCCACTCCACTTCAGCCGCGCCATTGTTGTAGTTCTTGGTGGCCTGACTGGTAGAAAGTTCGACACCCTGAGCTGCATTCCCTGAACCCTCACCCAAGGTGGTTGTCACTGCAACGTCCCCTTGGGCCGGTGCCCCCGGTGTACCGGGTTCTGCGGCAGACGCGGTTGCTGTGACGGTGGTTTCACAGTCATCAGCGGTTTGATCGCCTTCAGTGACGTTGACCGTCAGAGTAACCTGCTCGTAAGAACCGGCAGCAATTGTACCGGGCACCTGCTCAACTGTGCTGCTGTATCCTTGGCAACCGCCCGGTTCTTGACTGGTCGCCAATGACACTGTCATCTCTTCATCTCCGGTATTCCTCACCGTGATGGTGTACTCTGCGGGAGAGCCGGGAGAGGCTTCCTTAGAGGACGAATCTGAAGAGAGTGTGACGGAAACCTCGGCAGCCACAATTGGGCTCAAAGACACGAGCAAAAACATGGCGATAACGCAAAGGCAGCGTCCGCGCGCGGGTGTGCGCATGAGGGGGCGACGGGTAGACCCCCTCAAAAGGGCGCCTCTTTGGTGGTTCAGGGGCTCACCTCCTCAACAAAGGTGGATACATCGGCCTGACAATTACGGCAAACGGCCAACGTCGATGCACCGCAACCAAAATCGACAGGGTGGTAACGGGCACCACAGCTGGGGCAAGCACGTCTGGTTCCCGAAATGGGTTGGTTGCAACCCCAGCAGACGATTCCTGACGATGCTTTTGTTGTGTTAAATGCAGCCGCAGGAGGGGCATTCATTGCAACTGCTACAGATGGATTTCCTTCTCTCAGCCGCATGATGAGAAGACCGGAAAAAATCAGCCCTACAACGATGAATACGAGCAGCAGAACGATGGCAATCGTGGTCGTTATACCGGATTCTGTTGAACGATTCGGATCTCGTGCAACATCCAACTCTACCGAATGTTCCGAACCTGGTATTTGTGAATTTTCAAAACTCAACTCGAGACTGCCCTCCCCAGTTGACCCAGGTGTAATCAGAACGCGAAGGGCTTCTGTTTCATCAATACCCAACTCTATCACTGAGGATTCTTGAATTTCTGTAGACCAACCTGAAGGTGTTTCGATAATCACCTTCTCCTCGATGACAGTATTTCCCGTATTGGTGACTTCAAGATGAATGAGGGAAGCTTGTCCTTCCACCGATTCCTCAATGGATAATGTTCTCCACTGAACACTGGGAATGGAGGTGACCGTCATGAATGCACTGGCTGATTTTTCGATTCCATCAGCAGAGATTGTCAAACCGATTTCAGGTTGCCATCCTGCCATGGCGAAACTGGGTGCGGTGATGATACAATTGATGGCTGATGCGCCGCCGGATTCCAGTTCTGAAACCGGATCGCAAACACCCTGCCACGTGTTGTCGGGTAAATCAAGGCTCAAATCCGGTGTCCAACTTGAGACACCGTCATTGAACAACTGCCATTGGGCGATGAAACCCGGTGTACCTACTGGAATCTCTGCAATGTCCATTCCCGTAGAGTCTGAAATGCCAATGAATGTGAGAACAGGCTTGGCGAGTTCAACCACATTCAAATCACCATCCCATGAAACACGATACCCATCTTGTGTGGTCAAATGCAATGTAATTGGGCCACCAACCGCTTGGCCATTGCCCTCCAGCCCAAGCATGTATGATGCAGATTCACCGGTTTGGATGGTGACTGGACTTAATCCATTGATCACAGACCAACCCCCCGGTCTTGAATCTACATTGGGATAGAGAACCAATTCAGTGTTGCCTTGATTGGCGATCGTGAATTGGAGGTAGGCTGTAGAATCCGGGCGGAGGGTGTTCGGAACGGATTCTGCCTCAATGGTCGCGAAATCGAAAGCTGAAATCTCCATTTCAATTGTGTAAGTCCAAAATTCTGAGGGATCGACTTGAGAAATCACTCGCAGGGTGGTCTGTAGCGTCTGGCCCGGAGGGGGTGGCGTACCCAATTGTGGTGTGACTGTCATCTCCACCGTCCGGGCGCCATTGAGAGGAATGGCACCCGTTGATCCAGATGAAGCTCCAATCGATGAGCCCAAACTGTCCAGACCAACATTCCAACCGAACGGCGATTCAAGGAAGAGATTGTATCCTTGTTGACCGTTTCCTTCATTCACCACATCCAGTTGAAATTCGGTGGGATTGACAGGGTGAACTAGAAGGGTAGAGAACGGTACTTGGAAACTCACGTCGGAAAGTACAGGTACGTCCAGTGTCAAGGTTAAGGGGAATTCGAGATTGTTGTCATCATCTCGGGCAGTGATGGTCAACTGATACAATCCGGGAAGAGGAGATTCGCCATGGACAAGTGTGAATCCAACAGGGGCGGATTCAGAACCATTCAGAGCGAAGAAAGTCTGAGTAAACGAGGGCAACCACCCCGTCATTTGTTGACCGTTGTTGATTCGAGTTACCGTCGAAGAACTGATGGAAGCATTGGTCGAAATGAGAGCAGTATTCCGAATTTGCAACTGCCAAGATGTGCTTGGATCACTGGGGTCGTCAATTTCCAACACTGTCTGTGGAGTTGTGACACGAACACCGGGGGCACTGACGGCAATGGGGATTTCAAACAAGTTGTTGTCTTCATCAATCTCCTCTTCGAGATTGTCCGGATCAATCCGGATTGTAATCGCCTGGCTGCCTTCGTTTATCGGAGTCCAGTCCCAAGACGCCCAGCGAATCATTCCGGGACCCAAATCAAACTCAACTTCACCTAAATTCTGGGTCCCTGCAATCGCCTCAATTCGCAAACCATCGGCCGAACCACCACCTTGGTTTTCGATTTGAATCGTAATTTGGCATTGCTCATTCACTTGTGGGATCGATGTCGAAAGCGCAAAGGAGGCGGGAATCGGCAATGGATCACTTCTCAAATCATTCACACCAGCACCACGAACTGCGAGCGCGAACGGTTGATCACTGCGCTGCCCACCATGAGCCACATCAGTGATCCGGATGGTCCAAACACCCGAGGAGGCTTGGTCGATTAGAACCACTTCAACATTGTTCAAATCATCTGCATCTCCACCGGTTGTCGAACGACCATTTGCGAAATCATTGCCTTTGTATTCGGTCCCATCAGGTGCGATGACAACCATGTTCAGGTTGTTTTGCAATTGAGTCGATGACCAAGTGCTACCGGGGTAATCTGACCAAGTCAATACGGCTTTGAACGGTGTATTTCCTCGGCTGAGATTGAACTCATACTCTCGGGTTTGTCCACTACGAATCGTGTTACGGTCATCAACCCACACGCCAGAATCCGTTCCCGGTAGCAATGAATTGGCAAGATTGACACGACCCCAACCTTCGTTCATGTTGGGAATATCTCGAGCCCCGGTATCTTCCGCACCGAGAATGAGCATCCCTTTGATTAGAGCTCCTTGTGGGGATGGTCGACCTGCGACTTCCATCAGATATTCACGAATGAGGACTGAGGCACCCGCTGCATTGGGGGCTGCCATGGATGTACCGCTGTATTCGATGTACCACTGACTGCTCCAAGTTGAACCCCCGGTGTCGGATGCGTCCTGACTCAAGCATGAGCGGACCCACGAACCGGGTGCTGTCACATCGGGTTTGATTCGGCCATCGTCGGTCGGCCCTCGACTGCTGCTATCGGCGAGGTTGCTGGGTGCACCGCCCCCACGGTTGTGGTGATTGCCAACTGCGACGGCATTTTTTGCAGTGGCCGGCGGTGTGATTGTATCTGCGTTTGGACCATCGTTTCCTGCGGAGACCAATACGAGCATGCCATCGTACGACCAAAATTGATCGTATCGACTGGTTCGACTATCGGTGTCTTCACTACTGGTCGTATACTCTCCATAGTACCCATCGGTCCCCCATGAATTGGTGTGAATGTGTGAATTCCCTTCGTATCCTTTGCGAATTAGGGTGTCCATGCTGACACCTCCAAAATTGCCACTACTGTCATCTTCCATGGCTTGGAAGCGTAGGGTGGCTTGAGGTGCAACTCCAGCATAACCACCTCGACTCCCATTGCCTAGAACCGTACAGGCGACGTGGGTACCATGACCGGAGTGCTCATCCTCAGTCGATGAATCACCCCAGATGACTGATTCGACGTGCTGAATACGACCGTTGAAGTCACCATGATCTCGATCAATTCCTGAATCGGCAACGGTAATACTGTGCCCACTACCATTCAATCCAACGACGAAGTAATTCGCGACGTCGTCAGCGCGCATGTGACCCACTGCGACGTTGTTGTCAATACCGATGACGGGTTCAAGACTGAGCCAAGCCAAGGCTGGGTCAGCCGCAACGGCTGCAATCTCTCCCAACGATAAGAACCCTAAGTGGCGACCTGTGTCGATTGGACGATGATTTACGAGGAATTGCGATGCGGTACGATCCAAATCACCCATCAATCCAGGCAGCCTGACATGATCTTGCGGAGTCGCCAAATCTGCAAGACGCCACCCGGACAACTGGACCGCAGTCGAAGGAGTTGAATCGAGTGAAAGAGTTGAGGCTTCAGCCAAGAGGTCACTGACATGATGATCGACCATGAAGGCCAAAGGCAAAGGATGTACAGCCGATACAACAGACAATTCAGCTGCAGCTGCTATGGCCTGGGGATGACCTTGTATCAGAAATCCAGATGGTGGAATATGAGCCCGAACTTCGATGCCCGGTAATTCAGTGAGCGCTACTCGACCTGACCAAAGGCCAACATCTCCATCGATGAGTACGAGGGCAATGTCGGTTCGAATGGTGGTGAGTACTTCTGGAATTTCTACATCCGATTGGAGACCATCCACGGTAAATATGCCCAAATGGGTATCCGCAATGGTCGGTCGAACCTGTTCTTCTCCATCCCAACTCGCAGAAGGTGAGGCGCTGCCAATTCGATCGGGGTCGGGAGTCAATACAATTCGCTCAATGCCTGACGTGCCCTCATCGATAACATCTGGAACTGAAGAGGTTGGATACGAAAGAGGGGCAAGACTGCATAGGAGCAATACGGTGAGAATTGTCAATGCAATTCGCTGCTTCATCGTGCTCCCCATCGATGGGGGCCGACTAGACCGCTTTCTATCTTCCCTGCTCTTGACGACACCTACGGTGTCGTTTAGAACCAGTTTCTTTCAGCATCGAGTCGGTGGGATTCAAAGGTATATTCTCCCACTTCAATGGTCCAAACATGCTTGGAAACAGGACCGCAACAACTGGAATCATAATCCAACTCAACTTCGATGAAATACTGTTCCCAAATGGATGCGCCTGTGATGATGATTTCCAAATCATCACCGGCGATTGATGTATGCGCCATCATCGAAATCGGGCCAAAATTGGTTGAATTGAGTACCTCACCATCCATGTTGGTAAAGGTGGCATCAACTTCGACATCGGCAATGCCTCGACTTCCAAAATTGTGAACTTCGAGGAGGACCACATGGCCTCCGGATGAACCCTGCTTGTAAACCACATCTACGCTCACTGAATCTCGCGGAACCACCCAAAAGCCTAGAGCGAAGATACTGAACATCAATGCGGCCATGAATATGGATGCAACTACAACACGGGTTGGAGTCACTTTATTGACAACTTCAAGCGCTTTCTGATACGCTTTGTCAGCCAATTCACGTTGTTCATCGGTCGGTTCAAAGTCATCCTTCATCACCTTCTTTTTCATTTTTTGAATGCGATCCGTCAAACTAGGTTTGTCAGTTTCTGCAGCTTCTAAATCAGGGTTTTCAGGGTCACCCACTAAGGTGTACATGCCTTCAATTTCCTCATCATTGGCCATTGAATCACCCCAGCAAAAACGTGGCCACTCCCGTGGCAATTCCACTCGAAAGTGGCTCAGGTAGCAGATAATGGGTTGTTGCACCGTTGAAGCCCATCATATTCAGTAGTGATAAATCGGATGCCAGGCCATTGATACCAATGGTTGTCCCAGTTGGAATACCCCCCGTAATCTGCGCATCAATTAACACGCCACGACCATCAAACGTGATACCTGCGACTTCAGCAGTTACCCGGGCATTGACAATGATTTGGCCACCACGGACATCCTGGACTTTGAAAATCGTGTATGGATATTCGTCATCACCAATGGTGGTAACTTGGATTGTGGCACTCTTCAGATTCTCTCCAGCAGCCTCCATTTGTTCCAACCAAACACCGGGTTGTGCAGGAATGTCATTGGAACGCAAGTAGAGTCGCTCAATTCCATCACCGCTGCTGGTCACTCTCAAGCCATAGCCATCGGTCAACTCGATGCTCATGTGACTGGCAAGATTTTGCGCGAGTAACAGTGTATCTCCACGAACCTCAACGGCTCTTCCAGTTGTTGAGATGAACATATCCATCCCTGGACCGGATGATGAGAATGAAAGAGTTGACAACCCTTGGAACGTGAGAGGTTGGGTAATGTCATACACTGTTGAAGGGGCTGATGTGAGGTTCATCTGACGAGGGAGTTCATGCAAAAATACGGTCGCAGGCCACCATTTCCCTACACTGAATCGGTTCATTTGCAACATCAATGAGTCTAGAGACAGCCCTGTATTCATCGGATCATCGGCATCCATTCCGACGGTGATTGTTGAACCGACGGATGCGGTCATATCAAGTTGCTTGGGGATCTCTTGCAATAGCAATTCATAGCGAGTCGATTCAGTTCGGTCAAGTATGGTGGCGTGTACAGCATCTAATGAGGTCGTCATGTTGTAGTTGGTAAAGATCGTCAACTGTGGTACAATTGGTCGATAATCAGTCGTAATTTCGGATTCAATCATCAAATCTGTTTGTTTCCCAGGTTCAAATCCAAGCATCATCAGATGCAAATCTCGACCATTGTAGTTGTTGACTTCAATCATGAATTCTTGATTGGCAGGCTCCCAGCCCTCCAAGTCAATATTGATTTTCCACTGATCGGTAACGGAGAGATTCTGATAGTCAACGGACAGTTCAATGTGCGGAGCCACATTGGGCATCCATATGCGGGAACGGAAGGCTGTGTGGTTGTCTTCAGACAAATCAGCCTCCATCGAAATTCCATGTAGCCATTCAGGCTCTGGGAGTTCCATTCTACCTTGTTGCGCATCAACGATCAAATCGAAGGGTTCGTCAGCTTCCAACTCAATTCCCACAGAAAAGTCCGTTCGTTGATCTTCGATTGCGCCACCGGTGACACTGGTCACCAATTCGCCTAACATCCCATTGACACTTTGGCCAAAGTCAGTGAATCCTGCGAGGAAAAATGCAACACCGGCCAAACCCTCATCCTTGGTGAATTCAGGAATGTCCAACGCACTGGATTCCCCAACACCTCCTTGGGGGATCTGGATACTGAGATTCGATGGAAGTGGATCAATGAGAAGGTGCGCATTCAAACCGTCTGCAGGAGATTGATGGGTTGTTTCGTCGATGATGACGCCGTGGAAAGCTGAGTCGCCAGGGCCTACAAGGAAGGCGGTTCCCCGTCCGGCTTCACCTGAGACCCCGGGTAGTTCGGCACCGAGGAAGCCGACCTCAGTAATTCCATGAACGCTGACCGAGAGAGTGGCCTCTCCAATGTCTTGATTTTGCATGAACAAGAAATGATCACCATCCATGGTTTTCGGGTCGCTAGCATTGGAAATCATCAGCGATATGGCCCCGATTGGAGTTTCGGCAATCCAAGAGACATCATCCCCAATCGCCATAGTGAAATTGCCTGGCAATTGATCGATATCCAACACTTGCCTCTGATTTCCCTGCCTTCCAGCGTAGATGATTTCAGTAATATCTCGATCTGAATTGAAAGAAAGATCGGTTGGAGTAATGTCAACATTCAGTGAGGCTGGATGATCGGATATGTACACGTATTGGAAATCACTTCCCACAATATCGATACTCCCAAATTCATTGTCTTCATGTTCCAAGAAGAATATACTGAGTGGGCCACCGCCTTCAGCGCCCAGTGAAATCTGCTGCATTTGTGTTTCTGCATCATCGATAACATGCAAGGATTGGAGTCCTTCATGGCGAACGCTGACCGCGATTGGGACCAATTTGTCGACCTGACCGTTTCGACCTTGGACCACAGGCGTACTTTTGTCATCGGCCAGTAGGATATGCGGGCCGAAGGATATCGGGATATCTGACGAACCCATGACCAATTCAACGCTTCCAATCGACATTGCTTGTCTTCCGACTTCAAAATCGGTCATCATTTCAAGATGAATTTCAGTTCCTTGACTTGCACTCCCTGTACTACCACTAATGACGTCGACCAAGGCATTGGGGATGCTGTTGATGATGTTGGAGATATCAATGAAAATATCGACGACTGCCAGAATCGTGACATCCAGAATTCTCGATAGAATATCCAAACTATCATCTAGATTTCCGATTTCTTGCTCGTTGCTTCCGCCCAACCAGAAGTCTCCATACAGAATAATCCCCGTCGGTACATTTTGAGCCAAGATACGCGTTTTTCGATGATCGGTCTCAACACCTTCTCTCAGGAACCAAGAATGGTAGTCAAGCATTGTCAATGACTGAGTTGAGCGTAACAACACGAGCGTATTCGGGGGGTTCTGTGGATCAATAGGAAGTGTCGGGTCATTGACATTTGGCGTTGAATCTCTAGTGAAATTTTTGATGCCAATAATCAGCGATAACCGATTGGGAAGTTGCCCGGGTAGTTCAGGCTGAGATGCACTGCCTAGCATCTGGAAACAACGCTCAATTTCAAGCGGACTCATGGTACCTGAAGGCATACCTCGAAGCCAGATTGTCGTATCTGAGGTGTTTCCATAGGGGTCGCTGGCGCTTTCTTTGTAGGCACTCTTGTTTTCATGGAAATGAAGCCACAAATCGGCTCTCCGATCTGCATAGTATTCAATCGTCGTCAATCCGTCTTCCCCGACAGAACCTGAACCTGTGGGCAAGACACCATCGGTACGAACGGTCAGGTCCACAATAGAGGGCAATCGATATTCTGTGGAGTTTGGATGGATGCCCATTTCGAGATAAGACAATTCCCACATTTCACGAGCCCCATTGTCCTCAGGAGAGAAGTGTGCATACCCAAACCCGACTCCGATTCGACAATCATGTACCCATGAAGCATTCAGATGATGAGAGTTGGGCATGTAATGTGATGGACAATCTGTTTGCCCACCGTTGTCAACTTGAATTGAAATCGGAGCGGAAAGGGCGGCAATGGTCACTCCAGTGTCCGCGGGATTACCCGGAACTGGATTTGAAATCCCAGCGAACAGCAAGGCCAATGCAGAAATCAGTTCGCTACTCGCACCAGACAAATCAAACCAAAATCGCTCAAAACCGACTTGCAATGCCCAATCGGTTGGTGCGATTGTGAAATGCGAATCAATCATCCAAACATAGGATTCTCCAGTTTCGGTGGGATTGATCCCATATGCGAATGGTTTCAGAAGAGTGGCTTGAAATGTTTCCATACTGGCCCAAATTGGATCGGTTGGATTGATGACTTCAACACGATATTCGATGGTCGGTTCAATCCACAACTGAGTGGGAGGTGAACCCGTCAACCCCCAGCCTTGCCCTGGAGAAAGATCGAAACCAAGCGTAATCCCGACCCGAACATCAGGGTTTTCGACTAGGGTGGTTCCCGGATCGTCATCACCATCAATGTCAATTTCGTGCATTAAGGGAGTTTGACTAAACAAACTGAGCAAAGATGATGAGAACGGCACAACCGTGTATTTCTGATGTCTGGGGCCGTTGTCTAGTGCTTGATAATCGGTCCAGATTACGTAATCGGTGATGTTGATCAGTGTGCTCCAAATCGTGTCCACCAAGCCGGGAGGGGCATTGCCACTCTGCAAGATTTCAATCAATTCAGGGTGTTCAAACTTAATCGGTTGGGAGGATTCCACCGCCAGTCCATCAAGTGCGTTGTCCATGTGAGTCAACGGATCTTCTGAACCCAAACTACGTACGCCATTTCGAACCGGTGCGAGGGCATTTTCAGCTTGCAACTCAATGACGTCGCTGTCCAAGACCAAATCTCGAGTTTCGAGCACTTCGTTCAATTCGGATACAATGCCAAAATCCTCAGCCCGGACTTGGGATGCTTCCACAGCGATGAGTGGACTCATTAATGGTAAAATCAACACCAAAACAAGTGCCAAACTCGTATGGTCCCGGCTGCGAGGCGCCGCGAGAATCAGACGTGGAGAGGCCTCCATCAGGAATGACTGGTCCACGGTCTGCCTAAAGGGTCTCCGACCCTTGTGCGCGAGAGGAGAGCGTTCAGTCCACAAAAATCAGCGACGAATTACACTGAGACTCCCGCATTTTGGACAGGCAATTTGCGCTTGCTGGACACCGATGGGCATGTCCACTGCATATTGCTGACCACATTCATCACATACCCCTCTAACTTCCGTAGACTGGGGCGTTGATTCAATCTCAACTGGAGCCGATTCAGGCGTTGGGCTCGGTACGGTTTGGACGACTGGGGCAGGTGTGGGTTTTGATGATGGCTGATTGAGGACATTCGGCAACTCAATTCCACTCGTCAAGACACTGCTCTTTTCGGTCGAAGTTGGCGTGGATAATTGAGGCTTAACTTCGGGTTTTGATTCAGGTTGCGGCTCGGGTTTTAGCGTGGGTTCATCCTCTTCTTCAAAGGCGGAAAGAAGAGCGGAATCACTGACCGATTGAATGGGAGCCCGAGCCATGGTTTGTTGAGCCCCATATCCGGCTCCAACCCCGGCTATTTTGGCCATCTCATTGCCCCCTCCGCGGGCAAATCCACTGGATTCATTTCCACGGTTTTGGAACATTGAAAGTTGCTCTTCACGACCAACTTCTCGATTGGCTTCAGCTTCTTCCGCGGCTTTTCGAGCGGCTTCTGCTTCCATCATTTCTTGGTGAGCACGACGCTGGTTCAGGGATCTGTACAGGAATACACCGCCGGCGATTACAGCCAATGCCAACAAAATCGCGCCACCACCGTATACGTAGGTCATCGTCGAAGATTTCTCCACCGGTTTGGCTTCCACATAGACGTTGATTTCACGAGTTGAGGACAATCCTTGGGCATTGGTGACCGTACATGTGATGGAGTAATCTCCACCCTCTGAGAAAGTCCAAGTGACGAGGTCTCCCGAAGCCTGTCGATCATCGGCAGTATTTCCATTTTCATCCAAGTCAACGGAGCGATCAAAATCCCAAAACCAGGTCAGCTGAGGAGAATTCGGGTCGGTGGCGTTGATTCTCCATGTATTCTCCTCGCCCGCCATGACTTCTTTCGGGCCTGTAATGGCTTCAAGCACAGGAGGAGTTCGGTCTTGGATGGTGATATTGACCGTAAGGTCGGTTGACCAGTTGGCCAAATCATAAGCACGTAGAGTCACAGAATGGTTGCCGGCTGAATCAAAACTGTAGGTGAAGGTATTCCCTGTCCCTGAATCTGATTGAATGAGGTTTCCGTCGGCCCACCACTCTTCACGGTCAATGCCAAAGTTATCCGTCGAAGAACTGGCCAATGTGAACGATTCACCAAAGCCTCGAACGATGTTGTTTCCACCGTTGATGACCGCTACCGGGTAGGATTGATCAGTGACCTGAATTGAGAGTGTGCTCGTGTGGGTTCGTCCATCGACTCCATTCACACGCAATGAGATGGGGAAAGTTCCCTCGGTTTGCCAAAAAACATCTGTGGATGGACCTGTCAATTCGTAAACTCCATCACCGTCCAAGTCCCATTCATACGCATTGGTATCGACTTGATTGGAAAGATTGGGAGTATCGGTTGCTGAAATGGTCGCCAGCGCCCCCACATCCAAGGAGGTCGAGGTCGATGTGATGGTGGCATCGAGAATCGGCAACAATTCGACGATGACAGTGAAAATCGCTTCAGTCGAACCATCACCGCCGCCTGTCGGACCCACCTCATTGTCCGCATACAGCCAAAGTGGTTGATTTGCGTGTGCAGCATCAACGGTCCAGGTGACGCTGCCTTCCGAGGTAATCTGCAAAAGGTCAGCACCAGGGACTCGGAATTCAGGAGCGGTTCCATCGAGATAACTGAGGCGTTGATTCTCTGTGAGAATAAACAGGTCGGGATTGCCCTGAAGTGGGATTGCACTGATGGTAACTTGAGTTCCTTCGTCTAGTATCATCAGATTTTCATCAACCAATTTTGTGTGGCTGTTGACGCCCAATTTAACCAAACTGTCGTGTATATTCCAGTAACTTGTGGTTGGGAAGGTCACATCAAATGACAGTTGCAAGGTGCTACCTCCCTGGGCCCCTTGATTGTCGTCACCAAGATGATCCAAGTTGTCAAGAATGACAAACCAATTCTTGGCTCCTTCATCGGTCGGAACCGTCCAGTGCCATCGTGCTGTACCGACCATATCTTCGAAGACTGTGTCCTCAGCCCAGTAGGTTGCTGAACGATACGATTGGTCATTTTGATAGGCAGGCAATCCGGTGCTTCTGAACACCAAGAAGTCGAAATTGACATCTGCATCGACGTCAAACTCGACAATGGTTCCGGGTTGCAATTCTCCGAGAGCTATTTGGACACATTCTTGATCATTGATGATAATCGGATCGGGCATTGCTCCCATATCGACTGAAGTGCATGGTGTCGCTCGACCTTCGCTTGCAGATGTAAGAGGCAATGAAGATGTCACGAGCAGGGTGACGAGAAAAAGCACCACATGCATGTGCCGCATATCGACTCGCTTGATTCGTTCACCTTTGAAGGTCGCCCATGGCAGTGTATCAGAGTTTCATCGTATTCCAGCTGTCGTCAACTCGTACATGATGGAAAATTTCGGACGGATGAACTTCGAACCAATCTCCATCCAGTGTCGCAGAAACGGAACCTGAGAATAGCCTTCTAGCCTCACTCACCAATGGGGAAAGGCGCTCAATTCGACTTGAATAATGGGTCAATGCAAGGGCGCTGGCTTTGCATGCGCTTGCATGACGTGCAGCGTCAGCTGCAGTTGAGTGGAAATACTCTGTAGCCTTGTCTTGTTTGTCCAGCAAAAAGGTCGCTTCATGAAGCAACAATTGGGGAGGAGATGGCAAGACCTCTTCACTGAATCCCATCGGCCCATAGGCAGTGTCACCACTCACCATCAAACTGCAACCGGGACGGGGTTTTCCACGGAAACTATCTGCGGACAAATGCTCACCTTCATGGACCAAATCTCTCCCCTCCGCCAAATCCCCAATTTGACGCTTGGACAAACCCAAATTCTCAGCACGCAATTTGTCGAATTTACCCTGCTTCGCATGGGTTTGGAAATGGTATCCACAAGAAGGGACTCCATGATGGGTCGGTACGATGGTGACCGTCACACCTTCCAATGGTTGAATCGGCGATTTGAATGGCTGATCGTCTTCAAGCGGCAAGAGGACCCAATCGATGGGATACGAAGAATCGTGATCTTTGGTTCCAATCATTTGCCATTGCGAAAACAAAATCGCGAGGTCGGTTGAAGAAATTCCACTGTCTTCTGGTGGGGATTCACCCGGGTGTTGAGTGGCCCAATCAATCGCTTCCCGTGTCGAGGGGCCCATGACAACCAGGGGTGTACGTCGACCATCGAGATCCAAGGTTTGTAACAAAGGTAGCAAGCCCCACGTGTGGTCAAGGTGCCCATGCGTCAGGAATACGACGCGTGTTCTCGATAGACGAGTACGGTGCTTCGAACCACTGGATTTGAGAGCACGATTGTGATCGATGATTCGCTTTTGCATGCCCTCGCCACAGTCGATGAGCGCCATGCCTCCGGGCGTATTCAAAACCGAACCGGATACGGAACGACCGTGTGCAAAGCGAGCGCTGGACGT